>Ga0066376_10000061_pt1 | contig 78970 bp, 77 predicted proteins | sample Knorr_S15_td_Bot_FD_77009 | JGI IMG/M metagenome (GOLD analysis project Ga0066376, IMG submission 77009) | Marine microbial communities from Southern Atlantic Ocean transect - Knorr_S15_td_Bottom_ad_5009_LV_A | ecosystem: Environmental > Aquatic > Marine > Oceanic | place: Southern Atlantic...
AGGAAGCCGCCCCACGTGGCGATGCGGCCGGCGTTCTTGACGGCCGTGGCGCGGTCTGGATCGTACAGATCGAGGATGGACGCCTGCGTAATGGCGTCGGTGCCGCCCAAGCTGGAAGGGTGCTCGGGATTCCCCTCGATTTTCGTGGGCCTGCCCATATGGCTTTCAACCAGAACACCCGTTCCCACACCGCCCAAAGTCATGGCGGTGGCGTAGTAGAGCGGCTTGCCAGGAATCAGATTCTCCGGGGCCCTGACCCAGGGCACGATCTTTTCCTCGGGTTGGATCGTGCAGTTCGACAGCCCGCCAAAGGCCAGCGACGCCCCCATGAGCTTCAGGAAGTTGCGCCGACTGACGCCATCTGACCATTCGGAGGCCTGCTCCGGAAACTCCCGGTGGAGCATCGCCTCGAATTCCTCGGTACCGGCCAGTTCGTCGAGAGATCGCCAGTAAGCCGGACCGCCGGGTCGAGCGAGTCGCCCCCGCAGATCGTCGAGGTTGAGCTGTTTCCGGGATATGGTCTGGCCTACCTCGTTCGGCTCTGCCTCGTTCGGCTCTGCCTCGTTCGGTTCGGCCTCGTTCGGTTCTGCCACGTTCGATGCGGTCAAGTTCGATGCGGTCATAGGTGGCACACTGAGCAGTCGGTGAGTTGCGAGGTCTGAACCTGGTATTCCTTTACCAAGGCCAGGCCCGCTGTGGTTTGATCGTGAGGGGGGACCCATTTCATGTTGAAAACCTCCTCCCGAGGTCGAATGAATTTCTCGGGAGCCCGATGACATTCTAGGCACCATTCCATGTTCAGCGTCTGTGCCTTCCACATCAACGGCATGGTATCGACACTGCCATGACAGGTCTGGCATCCAATGCCTTTGGCGACGTGAATGTCGTGCTTGAAGTAGACGAAATCCGGCAGGTCGTGTATTCGAGTCCACTGGAGAGGCGTGTTGTCGCGGAAACTCGCCCTGACCGGTTCGAGTATGGGCGCCTCGGTCCAGATCAGGGAGTGACAGCTCATGCAGGTTTCCGTCGTGGGAAGGCCCGCAAAGGCCGTTTCTTCTACAGTGGTGTGGCAGTAGCGGCAATCGATACCCATACCGGCCACATGGTGCTTGTGGCTGAAGGGGACAGGTTGGTCCTTCGACATGCCCACATGGCTGACGTAGTCGAGCCGATTGACGTTGAGAATGATGCCCAGCAAGAGACTCGCAACAGCTATCGCGCCGATGATGCTGACATTGGCAAACCAGTTGAAGCTGCGACCGAAAATCTGCGGCATGTGCGCTAGGCGAATGGCTATTGGGCCGCAGATATCTCGTCGAAGCGACCACATGGGTGGGTAAGATACGAAGGAGCGATATAACCGGAAAAAAAGAGAAGGTATGGCCACCATCCGGCAAAGTCAATATCAAAAACGGGTTGAGGCCAGATCAATGTCCAAAGAAGCCGGATGTATGTCCGTGAATGCCCAGATCCACGCCGGAATAATCCACCAAGTCGGGCTCGGGTGAGCCGCTAAATCCATCTTGACGTTGTCGAGGCGTGCGCCTATAATTTGGAGACTTTGAGGTTGAATTGCCCTCGTAGCTCAGGTGGATAGAGCGGCAGATTCCTAATCTGTAGGTCCCGTGTTCGAGTCGCGGCGGGGGCACCATTGCTGTAACGAGAGTCGTCGTGAACGAGAGTCGTCCAGTCAGGCGAGCGCTCAAGCGAGCGCCGGAGAGGGCTCACACCGACTTTCGTCAATTCCTTCTACTTGTGATGGCCTGTCGGGCCATTTAGGCCCATCGCGTTGAGGGAGGTCATGGCGGACGAGGCGGGTGGATCGACGGCCGATGTTTCAGAAGCGGACGAGGGCCCTAGCGGTGAGCTCGAGCAGATGCTTGCCCAGCATCGCCTGTGGCTGGACACCAACCGGCAGGAGGGCAGGCGAGCTGTTTTTCAGCGCGCTTTCCTCAAAGACGCCTACCTCCAGGGCGCCGACCTGCGGGGAGCTGATTTTTCCCACGCCATGCTGCAGGGGGTCGAGCTTCAGAATGCGAACTTGTTTCGTGGCGATATGACCGAAGCTAACCTGCAGAACGCGAATTTACAGGGATCAAAACTGATCGAGGTTAAAGCTAAAGGCGCCCACCTTATTCAGGCCTGTCTTCAAGACGCGGATCTGCGACGGGCCGATTTAGAGCGGGCCGATCTCAGAGATGCCGAGCTGCTGAATGCGACACTCCAGCGCGCCAATCTTGTCGGTGCCTACTGCAAGGGCGCAAACCTTTTTATGGCAGATCTCCGCGGGGCCAATTGCCAGGGGATTAACCTGGAGAGCGTCGATCTTCAAGGAGCCGACCTGAGGGAGGCCGATCTGCGCGGAGCGAGAAATGGAAAGCAACTGAATCCACCACAAGCCTCGCTACGCGCGTCGCCCACGGCGCTTCGGCGTCGCTCAAGGCGCATTGCTCTCGAGTAATCTTACCAACGGAATTATACCCCATGCTTCACGTATTCGACACAGCGAGACGTGAGAAGGTCCCTTTTGAGTCACTCGAAGCCGGGCGGGTGCGGATGTACAGCTGCGGGCCCACCGTCTGGGACTTCGCCCACATCGGCAATTTCAGGTCATTCCTGTTCGCCGACGTATTGAAGCGCTATCTGCGCTACCGCGATTTCGAGGTCTATCACGTCATGAATCTGACCGACGTGGACGACCGGATCGCCAGTCGGGTGCGGGAGAAGGGGATGTCTCTCCGCGAATATACAGATCCTTATATCGAGGCGTTTTTCGCCGATCTCCACTCACTCAATGTCGATCGTGCCGATGTCTACGCCAGGGCTACCGATCACATCGATGAGATGATTGATCTGATCGGCAAGCTGGAGAAAAAGGGGCTGGCGTACAGACGAGATGGATCCGTCTATTACTCAATCGAGCAGTTCCCCGCATATGGCGAGTTCGCCCGTCTCGATCTCTCCGGTATGCGCACCGGGGTGCGTGTGGACACCGACCGCTACGACAAGGACGACGTGCGGGATTTCGTTCTTTGGAAGGCGTGGACGGACGAAGACGGCGAGGTGGCTTGGGATTCACCTTTTGGCCGCGGCCGACCCGGGTGGCATCTGGAGTGCTCGGCCATGTCCACCAAGTACCTGGGGGATGTGTTCGACATCCATACCGGGGGCATCGATCTCGTCTTCCCGCATCATCAGAACGAGATCGCCCAGAGCGAAGGAGCTTCCGGACACCCCATTGTCCGGCAGTGGATGCACAACGAATTCATGAACATCGACGGCAAAGGCATGTCCAAGAGTCTGGGCAACAACATCCGCCTTCAGGACATGGGCTCCGACCCGGCGTTGATTCGGGCGTTTCGGTATATGGTGGTCACCTCCCACTACCGCACCATTCTCAACTTCACCCACGAGGCGCTCGAGGCGAGCAGAAGTGCTCTCGAGCGCCTCACTCGCCTGCGGGAACTCCTCGGCGAGCTCTCCAGCGGCGAGGACAGAGAGGGAGGCGCCGATCCGGAAGTGGCGGCGGCGGTGGCGACAGCGAGAGCGGGATTCTGCTCGGCGATGGACGACGATCTCAATTCTCCCAGGGCGATAGCATCCGTCTTCGGTCTCGTCAACGGCGTTGAAAAAACAGCGGCAAAAGGCCATCTCACCCCCCAGAGCGCCCGGAGTGCGAGCGCCTTTCTCGATGAAGTCGGGCAGGTATTGGGCATTTTCTACAAGCTGGATGGCGAGGCGGAAGATCAACTCCCGCTCGAGCTCCCCGAGGCGTTGGCCAAGCTGATCGCCGCCCGCGAGGAGGCGCGCTCACGGAAGGAATGGGAGGTGGCCGATCAACTGCGCGAGGAATTGCTCCAGCAGGGGGTCGTGGTCAGCGATGGGTCCGGGGCGACGGAGTGGACCTGGAAGTGACGGATCGAGTCACCGAGATCCACCCGCCCCGAGTGGATCTGGAGACGACCGATTGGACCGACGAAATCCGCCAGCTTCACGGTCACCTGGACGGCCTCTCCAGATTCTGCGGCAACCTCCTGCCGGCCGCGTGCGAGAAGGCGCTGCGGATCCTCCTCCGTCATCTCGAAAATACAATTCCCGCGATCGAACATGCGCGCGACAGCGTTCCCTCAAGCGCTGCTACGGAGGTGGTGCGACGCTACCTGGAGCTGCGCGGATTGCTCGTCGAATTCGGCCGGAGGGAGAGGCTCGATCGGGAGCGGCCGCTGCTGGAATTCGTGCTGGATCGCCTGTTGGCGGACGATCATCTCTTCCTGAGGCGATGCGCCAGGCGACCGCTGGATGAGCTAGACGCAGGTCTGACAGCTCTCATGCGCGCTGATCTGCGCGCCGTCCAGGGAATCGCGACTTGTCGGCTCGGCGTCTGGATCGCGCATCTCACGGGACTGGATCTCGGTGACCCCCTGGCGCCGCCCCCGGTCGAGGCTCGCCGGGCGCCTTCATGGGATCTGACCGCGCCAAGTGACTCGCTGAAGGCGAAGTTCAGGGAGTCGAATGACTGGTCCGATCTGGTGCGCCCCCTGGCGGAGTTCGTCTTCACCCACGGTTTTGGGCCGCACCAGGGCACGGCCTGCTATCGACTGGGAGTGGCAGGCGATACTACAATTCTGGATCCCATTGATCGGTTCTCGGATTTCGACCTGAGCTGGTTCGAAGGAAACGAGTCCAGAGTCGCGGTGCTGGAGGCTAATACGCGCAACCTGCTGGGTGGGCTGACCGCTCACAATGTGCTGATCTGGGGCTCGCGGGGCTGTGGGAAGTCGAGCCTTATTCGCGGGCTTATCTCCAGGTACTACGAGGAGGGGCTCAGGGGCATTGAGGTGCCGAGGGCTCTCTATCACTGTCTAGCGGATCTTTTCGCCCTCGTGCGCGGCCGAAAAGAGTCATTCATAGCCGTTCTCGACAACATTTCGCTTGCCGGTGATGACTCGGGCCATCGCGCTCTGTCCAGTATACTGGACGGCGGCTTGCAGGACAAACCTCCGAATCTTGTCTTCTACGCGACCAGCAATTTCAAGGATCTCATCGACCGAGAAGGAGAGCGGCCGCAAGGCCCCCCGCAACTGCAAATGGACGGGCTGCCGACGGCTGAAGAGGCGACGGCCGGCAACTCCGGCAGTCGGGGACCCAGGCCGCAATCATTCGACCCACAGGAGAGAGAACGACTGGACGAACGTCGAGCTCTGGACGATCGCTTTGCGCTAAAGGTTTTTATTGATCTGCCGCGGAAAAAGGCATACGAGCATCTCGTTCTCTCCTACGCGCACAGGGCGGGCATAGACATCGACGACGAGGAACTGCTGTCGTCTTTTCGCGTATGGCGCATGCGACACAATCACGACCTGGTGGGGGGGCGCACTGCCCGCGACTTCATCGTCGCCTGCTTTCCACTAGCAGCTAGGGATACACCGCGCGGGGCCGTGACGTGAACAGGTGTCCTTCACCGATCGCCGAGCCCCCCCTTTAGCGCCCAGGGTGCGATCTTGCCATCGATTCACACTCCCGACGAGTTTACTCGGTTCCGTGGCCTGGTTGAGTCCCAGACGCCTCGTGGGCTGCGTCGCTTCCTGGATTACGGCAAGCGCGTGCGCACCGGTCAGGGACTGGAGGAATTGGGTCAGTGGCTGGGTCGTATCCTGCTCGATGACGGCGAAGTCTACCCCGACCAGGATCGCGCCCTGGCCTTCGAGGTCGCCGCCTGTGAATATCTGGCCGAGCGCTGGGCGGAACTGCAGGAGTCCCCCGAGTCAGTGACTCTGTGCGGCCCCGTGGACAAACTCGTCATTTACCGACATCTCCTGCAGGACTCCTACTCGCCCCAACGGCGATCTGCCTTCGCCCTTCTGCTGGCTCAGCGCTACAGGAAATCCTGGTCCTTTATCGAGAGCCGAGCTACAGATTCGGGTGGCAGTACAGCTTTCGGGGCGGTGCAGCCGTTGCTTGCACAGTTTCTGCGACAGTTGGACACGACTGACCCTTTGAGTGACTCCGGCTCCACCGCTAAACTGGATGAGCTTCGCGAAGAACTGGAGCGTCAGAAGGCCGCTTTCGATCGTCTTCGCGGCAAACTTGAGGATGCCCACGAACACAGCGGCAAGGCGCAGAAGAAAGCCGACCAACTCGACAAGGAGCGTCAGTCGTTGGCGCGACAGCTGAGTGAGGAGAGAGAGGCGGCCGAAAAGCTTAGCGAGGAGCGCCGTAGAAGAATCAGGGTCGAACGACAGGCGCGGGAGGGCGATAGGGAACTCGAGAAGCTGAAGTTGGAGTATGTCAAGCTCGATCAGCGGCTTCGCCAGATGGCTCAGCGGGTGGCGGACTCAGAGAGGGCCTCCCACGCCGGAGCGAGCGGTGGAATCGACGTCCGCGGACTGCGCAGCATGGATGCCCGGAGATTCTGGGCCTTCCCGAGCACCCTGGCGAAGGCGAGGTCGGTCTCGCCCGTCGCCGGTTCGCCGCGGCTTTTCACTCGGATCGGGTCGTAACCCTGCCGCCCTGGGTTCGACAGGCCTTCGATCAACTACTGGCGATGGTCAACGAGGCGTGTGACCGGCTCAAGTGAGCGCATACAGCGAGGGCCCGCTTCCGATTGGGGAAGCGAGCCCTTTTGCATGCTGCTTTTGAGCACCCTCTCAGCTCAAGCCGCTCGTCCCATCATCTGGTCGAGTCGACGGGATATCTGCGAGAGTGACAGCCCTTCCGACACCCTCATTTGGTGAATCAGGTGCTTCAACAGGATCACCTCCGCCATGTCGTACAGATCCTTGTTGCCAAGACAGTCGGCGACTTTGAGCAGTCCCTTCGATTTATACTCCCGCATCTGATGAATCGACTTGCCGAACAGCTTCGCAGCGTCCTCGATGCCGATCAGCTTTGTCTTTCTCGCTGCCATAGATAAAGACCTCCTTGTCTTTGTGGTATCTATGATTGTTGTTCAACCACTGACGTATTACAACTTAATACTAAGTCTATGGGCCTTCCCTGCCTAACCTTTAAACGTTTCCCCGCCTCCAACTTGGATGTGTGTCGCACGAGAGCGCAACACGGGTCAAACTTCGGCCGGCGTCAATCCGGGCTTTTACTGTCGATACCCGAAATTACGTGATAGTAAGTAATACCAAGAATATCGGCCCCTGAGGGGGAAACTTGAAGGGAATTATCAATCTTTACGCCACATGTTGTGCCGCCCGGGAGCGGTGGCCCTATCAGGCGGCTCAGGTCAGGCGGCTCAGGTCAGGCGTCTCAAAGGCCACACCGACTCAGGCTCTCTCGAGTAGTTCGATCTCGTATCCATCCGGGTCGTCTATGAAGGCCATCTTCTGACCCTTGGGGAATGTCTCCCTCCAGCCATCGGGCCAGATTTCTACACCGTCGCTCTCCAGCTGATTGCAACAGGCAATGAGATCCGGCACCCCTACGGCGAGGTGCATGAGATCCTCCGGGACATTCAGCTCGTAATCCTTCGACCAGGTCAACTCCAGCGAGTGCTCGTTTCCGGGCAGCCCGAGATGGGCGACGTGATTTCCAGCAGGGGATTTGTCGGTGCGGCTCAGGAGCTCGAAGCCAAGGTGCTTGCAGTACCACTCCACCGAGCGGTCGAGATCGCCAACGCGTATTCGAGTGTGCATAAACACGGCCATAGTTTTCTCCATGGAATTGGGTGAAATCTTGCTTGAGAATTCGCCTTCTGTGGCAGATCCAGGGCCACCGTGACCCGGTCACATGAAATGCGATCTGTAATCTGCCGTCGCGGACGAAGATAGCACACCTTATCCGAGATGCGCTACCCCTTCGGGAGGTTGGCGACAGTGGCGGCCGCTGGAGTCGCGGGGGCCCGGCGCGCATATAAAACCGGGCAGACATAGAAAAAGGGCCGCGTCATCACTTGACTCGGCCCTTCGTAACTTCGTGATTTTACTACCAATTAAATATTACTACCAATTAAATATGGTGCCGAAGGAGGGACTCGAACCCACACGGGGATAAACCCCACTACGCCCTGAACGTAGCGCGTCTACCAATTTCGCCACTTCGGCACTCACCGGACAAACGATCGGCAAGACAGAACATAAACGCCTTCGCCGGGAACCGTCAACCCCTAGGTAAGATAGATAAGAAGCCATTCGATGACGCACTCAAGTCAACTCAGGCACTTGGCATGAAGAGTTCTACTAAATCCGACAGCGGGGGCATTAAGGTCATCGCCCAGAACCGAAAGGCACGGTGGGACTACGAGGTCATAGAGGCATTCGAGGCGGGAGTCGTCCTGTTGGGGACGGAGGTCAAGGCGCTGCGCGCGGGCAAGGCCAACATCGGGGAGAGCTATGCGCGGGTCGACGGCGGGGAGGTCTTCCTCTACAATGCACACATCAGCCAATACGAGTGTGGAAACCGCAACAACCACGAGCCCGAGCGAACGCGCAAACTCCTGCTCCATCGGCACCAGATTGACAAGCTGGTGGGCAGCACGGAACAGAAGGGGCTGACACTGGTCCCCACCAAGCTCTACTTCAAGCGTGGAAAAGCGAAAGTGGAGATAGCCATCGCCCGCGGTAAACGGCAGTTCGACAAGCGCCGGGCCATCGCTCTCAAGGACGCGGAGCGCGCGATCGACCGGGCCCTGAAAGAGGATCGGAGTTGACCATCAGGACACCGGCACTGCCCGGCGGCTGCAGCCGCTGCGCGGGGAAGGGGATATATTTCGATCCGGAAGTGAAGGTTGGCAGGTACGGTTGCTTGAGTCTGTGTTCTTGCATACAGGCGCAGTGCAAGTGTGGCGGGCAACGGCCATTTCAATTCTGGGATGAGGATTCCCGTCGTCAGCCCTGCCCCTGCGCGACCTTCCGGAACCGCCTATCCAGCCTGGAGGCCGCTTTCAAGCGCGCCGAAATCCCGGCGCGCTATCGGTGGAAGTTCCAGGACGATTTTCTGTTGCAGGCCCCGGATGGTACCGCCGTGCCGGCTGCCCATGAGGTCAAAGGCTATGTGTCCACCCTCGTAGATGGCGATCGAGAACCCCAACGCGGTTTCTTGCTTCACGGCCCCCCCGGTACGGGCAAGACGCTGCTGGCCTCTATCATGCTGAATGAGCTGATCCTGCACAGGGCCAGACCAGGCCGGTTTCTCAGCCTCTCGAGGAAGTATTTCCAGCAGCTGAAGGACACTTTTTCCGAGAGCAGCGCCAACTACGGCCAGACTTGGCGGATCCTCGACGAGCTCTGCAGGCTGCCTTATCTCGTCCTCGACGATCTCGGTATCCAACGGGGCACCGAGTGGGAGATGGAGGTCCTCTACCAGCTCATCGATGCCCGATATGGCGAGGAGCGCTTTACAGTGGTCACGACCAATCAACCGCTGGAAGAGATCCGCCAGATGTCTGATGGCCGCATCTACTCTCGGTTGACTGAAATGTGTCGTTTCGTCGGTCTGCACGGGGTCGATTACCGCGAACACCTCAATCCCTGGTGAAATGCCAATGATGTGCCAATGATGTGCCAATGATGTGCCAATGATGTGCCAATGACCAATGTAACAGACGGGAAGAAGAAGTCCGGCGGCCGGATAGATGGCAGAGAGGCGAGTCAGCTGCGCCCGGTACGCATCTCCCCCTCCTATCTCAATACGGTGCCTGGCTCGGCTCTGATCGAAATGGGGCAGACGCGAGTGCTGTGTACGGTGTGTCTGGAGGCCCGAGTGCCGCCGTGGCTGGCGGGAAGTGGCAGAGGGTGGCTGACCTGCGAATACGGCATGCTTCCCGGGTCCTCTCCGCAGCGAATTGCCCGTGAGTCCACCACCGGACGGCCGAACAGTCGCGGGCGTGAAATCCAGCGGCTCATCGGGAGATCCCTGAGAGCTATCGTAGACCTGGATGCTCTCGGCGAGCGAACGCTATACGTGGACTGCGATGTGCTTCAAGCTGATGGCGGCACCCGAACGGCTTCGATAACAGGTGCCTATGTGGCACTGGCACAGGCGATTGCCAACCTGCTTGAGAGCGGGGAATTAGATGCTGATCCGGTCTCGGGTGCGCTCGCGGCGGTCAGCGTGGGCCTAGTTGAGGGCGAAGTCCTACTGGATCTGTGCTACCAGGAGGACTCCCGGGCACAGACGGACATGAATGTGGTGATGACGGCGGCCGGCGGAATTGTCGAAATTCAGGCTGCGGCAGAAGGGGCGCCCTTCAGCAGAGCGGAGACCGACCAGATGCTGGACGCGGCGGCGGAGGGGATTGAGCACTTATTGACGTACCAGAGCGCTGCCTTGGGCGAACCTGTTGAACCCAAGTAAGTTGGCGAGTTGAGATTAGGGTTGTAGGGCTCTCTTTCAAACTGGAGTATTCGCTTGACACCTAGGCTGCCCCCGGCTATTTTTGTAGCCTGTCTAAGCGGCGGCGGTGCTTTCCTTACTCCACTCCCCCAAGCAGAGGATGGGCATATGGCCGAGACTGCAAAGACTTCTTTTTGGGACATTGAGGACTCTCTTGGCAGCTATCTCGGTGAGATCTCCAATTCAAAACCTCTGTCGGCGAAAGAGGAGGTCGATCTAGCCCGGCAGATTAAGGAAGGGGACGAATCCTCCCGCAATCGGCTGGTCGAGGCCAATCTCCGGTTCGTCGTCAGTGTCGCCAAGGAATATCAGAATCGCGGTGTGCCGTTGGCCGATCTGATAAGTGCCGGCAATGTCGGGTTGATCACGGCAGCAGAGCGTTTCGACGAGAACAAGGGATTCAAATTCATCTCTTACGCCGTTTGGTGGATTCGCCAGGCTATCCTGCAGACCCTCGCCGAGCAGTCGCGCACCGTCAGGTTGCCCATGAACAAGATCGGACTGCTGTACAAGATCTCCAAGGCATCGAGACTCCTCCAGCAGCAGCGCGCCGACGACCCGAATCCCGAAGATATCGCCAGTCAGCTCGATGTCTCGGTCGAAGAGGTCAGAGAGACGCTGATGTGTGGGCGTTCGGTGCGCTCCCTGGATGCGGCCTTCAAGGAGGAAGAAGACCACAGTCTTCTCGATATCATACCGGACGATCGCCAGGACTCACCAGAAAATCTCGTTCTGCGCGGCTGCCTGAGAGGGCAGATCGACTCCGCGCTGGGAACACTGGTTGACAGGGAGGCGGAGATCCTCAAGCTCTACTTTGGCCTGGACGGCGAAGAGTCCATGACCCTCGAGCAGATCGGGGCACGCTTTAGCCTGACTCGTGAGCGGGTCCGTCAGATCAAGGAGAAGGCGCTGCACCGACTCCGCCACCCAAGTCGCTGTGACCGATTGAGGACCTATAGCAAAGCCTGAAATAGCAAAAGCCTGAAACAGCAAGGCCTGAAAGCGTACCAGTGGAAGCGGATCTCCCTCCGCGTCCCTCACGATTTCCCCGCGCCACCCTTCCCCAGTCCTCTTTATCGTTTTTCATATCAGGAGAACTGTACCTATGCCTGCGGAAGTCATGGAGGAGGAGTTGCTGCGTTCGATCGAGGAGGTAGAGGCGAGGATCAACACTTTTGGAAAGAAAGTTCGAGCCGTATTGAGTTCGGTGCAGACAGAGCGGCCCGACCGCGCGGGAAAGGGGTCCGAAGACCACAGCTGAGCTTGGAAGAATGACAGAGGAATGGATAGGAAAAAGGGGCAGCCACTAGCTGTCCCTTTTTCAGTTGTGTGCGAGTTTGGGATGGGCTACCTTAATTTCGATTCTTTAGCAGGACTGCCACGGCTCCTCTGCCCTGGTCAGGTGACCTCGAACGACACGTGGTAATGCATGCTCAGCGAACAGGAATTGGGACAGATCTGCAGGGCGTATGAAATTTCCTGTCCGATTTGCGGGACTTCAGCTACTCATTTTCGTCTCAAGCGAGATATGGCGCGTCCGGCCAAGACCGAAGGAGACGGACACCCCATCTCGTGGAAGTGGGGCAAGCCCGGATTTGACTCGGTCGACCCGAAGCAGTTTTTCATGGGTGTGTGCGGCAAGTGTGGCTTTGCCGGCGAACTGGAAGATGCCGACTTTCGCACTGCGGGAAAGGATCCGGAGCACTTCAAGAGAACCCTCATCGACTCGGGGGTCCAGCTCATGGTCGCCGGCGTCACCACCGGCAAGGGAGCGGCCCAATCTCTCCTCAAGCGCATCTCCCCTACGGACCCCTTTGGCAGCGCCATCGCCAAATTCCATTTGGGGATTTTCAGTCAGTGTCTGCGGATGCGAATCACCGTCGGCACGATCGCACGTTACTACCTGCGCCTGGCCTGGCTCTACAGGGAATCAGCTACCTACTACGAGGGTTACGGATGTCGCCGCTTTTGCCGAGGGGTTGGCGAAGGTCGGGTCCAGATGGCGAAAGGAGCTGCCGGATCACAGCGAGTATCCGGCGTCTCCCGGGCTGGCGCTGGATGAAGTCCAGGCCCTCAAGTTCAGCAGGGCCTACTTCCAGCGCAACTACGAAACCCTCAAGGAAGCCAAGCTCGAGGAAGAGTTGCGCCTGCGGTTGCTGCTGGCGGAGATTGGCTTCCGCCTGTATGAGTTAACCGACGACGACGTCGACTACAAGAAGGCGGCTTCCTTCTTCAGCGGAGCCATGCAGAAGTGCTTGAGCATCATTTCCGACAAGAGCATCGTCGGTGGGGTGGTCAATCGCGCCCGTGAAGTGCTGGAGGTTTCCGGAGAGAGAGGCCGCGAGCTCAGGGCGTTGAACAAGAGCCGGGGGGGGAGTGGCGCGGAGGCGGACGATTCCAGACAGCAGGTGTCTGGGGCCAAGAAGAAGAAAAAAGCAAAGAAGAAAGCAAAAAAGCCGGTAGAAGCAACTGAGAGTAACGCATTGTTGCCAGGCGGCGCTTCCTCTGACAAGGCGAAGGCCAAGAAGAGGAGTGCTTCAGCGCCGCCGACGGAGGCAAATGGCAAAGGGGAGAAGTCGGCTGTCCTGGGTAGGGACGTCGCGGATCTGGGACTGGACGGTTTTAACGACCTGTCCGGGCGAGACCAGGCCGTGCGCCAGATCGCTCTTCTGCAGGAGGAGGTAACCGCGCTGACCGGCCAGGTCGAGAATCTGAACGGCGACAACAAGAAGTGGCGACAGCTTATTGGAAAGGACGCGCTTACCGGACTGCCCAACGGTCTCGCTCTGCTTCGCATCTACCTGTCAAAGGTAGTGCGGGGCCTGGCGGAGTCGGGACCCCATTCCTGCATTGCCATTGGGTTGGATCATGTGGGCAAGATGAATCTCCAACACGGTTGGCAAATGGGTAATCTCATACTGCTGGAATCGGTCAAGGGGCTGCGGAAATTGATGCGGGACGGGGAGGAGCTCTTTCGGTTGGGCGGAGTGAATTTCGTCATAGCGGGAATGATGGATGCCAATGCCGCGCGACAACGAGCCAGCGAGATACGGCGCGTCCTGGGTGCCGCGACGGTGAAGGTAGAGGAGACCGTCATGCCTCTGTCTTCCAGTCTCGGTGTCGTGACCGTCGAGCGCCGGTCCAGCGACTCTGACATGCAGGCCGCGGCCAAGCTGCACAGGGCGCTGATCAACACCCTGTACAGGGCGAAGGACAAGGGTGGCAACAACTGGGACGTTCACAACATCACCAATTTCTAGTCGCTGGTAGAGCCCATCGCCTAGCTTCGGGCATCTCAAAATGAAGTAGAGAGCAAACCATGGAACACTGGGCAACAGGGATATTCACTTCAGTCAGCGGCGGCCTGGGAGCGGGTCTGGAGTCCGTCACTGAGCTGGGGGTACCTACGGTGCACCTGCACGCTCCCACGCTCGATTTCCGCACCCCCGCCAGGACGGCGGAAATCAAAGCGCAGTTCGCCCGTGCAGGCGTTGCCATCACTGTCGTGTTTGTGGGCTTTGAAGACGATGATTACAGCACGGTCGAGCGCGTTTCTGAATCGGTGGGTCTCGTCCCCCCCGACCGGCGCCAGGACCGGCTGAAGGAGACGCTTGAGATAGCCGATTTCGCTGCTGAGCTCGGCGTTGACGCCATCGGCATGCATCTTGGGTTCGTATCCCACGATGATCCCGATCAGTACAGCCAGGTCGTAGAGGTGACTCGGACCGTGTGCGATCACTGCCTCGGACACAGCCAGCGATTCCACCTGGAGACAGGGCAGGAATCCGCTGACGAGCTCCTGGCTTTCATCGAGGCGGTGGGGCGCGAAAACCTGGCGGTGAATTTCGATCCCGCCAACATGATTCTCTACGGTTCGGGAGACCCGCTGGAGGCATTGGACAAAGTAGGGGCCCACGTAAAGAGCGTACACTGTAAGGATGCGTCAATCGCGCGTCGCCCGGGTCAGGCATGGCATGAAGACGCTCCTCTGGGCGAGGGTGATGTGAACATGGAGGCCTTCCTGCGGAGACTTGACGAGCTCGGTTATCGCGGCCCCCTCACCATCGAGCGCGAGTATTCTCCCGACCAGGCAGGTGATATCAGGTCGGCTCTGACATTTCTTGAAGGCCTGCGAACCAAGATCCTGGGCTGAGTGCCCGGCCACCGTGAGTCTTGTGCGTGAGCGGATCTCTACATAAAGAAATGGCATTTGCGGCCGACGCGGCCTGGCAGGCTGGACGCGCCTCGCTAGGCTACTTCCAAACCGGCATCCAGCCCGATTGTGGGCCCCTTCCGCCCATTCTCGAAGAGGCCGGGGGAATCTTTACCGATTGGCAGGGCAAGCGTACTGTGTACGGGCCGGACGGTTTTGCCACTAACGGCTCTGTCTACGACGAGTTGCTTCCCGTGCTCCGAGCCTAGCCATAGTGTCGTCAGGGGACAGGAATATCCCGCCTTCGCTGGGCAGGGCCATACGACAGGTGATTGAGGATGTGGTTCGATTCTCCTACCGACATCAATGCGCTGACGCGGCCGCGGCCATGGCGTTCGATTTCATCTTCGCCGTATTTCCCGGGATCCTCGTGGTCTCGACGCTTGTGGCCATCCTGGAGATTCCCGACAATGCCTTTGGTGAATTGATGCTCGATCTGGGTGTCGTTGTTCCCCTTCCGGTAGCGGCGATCGTGGAGGAGAACGTACGCCATCTGGCGCGCTCTTCTGAGGGTTTATTCTTCCTGGGAATAATCGGCATCCTATGGCCCGCCTCGGCCAGCATGTCGACGACGATGTCGGCACTCAATCGGGCTCACGGAGTGATTGAGAGTCGTTCCTTCTGGCTTCGCCGAGGTCTATCGGTCGTACTCGTGATCAGCCTGGGCATGTCTCTGGTCGTTCTGTTCAACGTCAGCGCCTTCGGCGGACAGGTTGAGACATGGCTCGACAACAACTGGGCCCTGTCGAGTTCGCTGCCCCCTCTCGCCGGACTCCTGCACCGAGCCGGGGTCATGGTCGGCACGTTGCTGGTGGTGACGATTATATACCGCGTGGCACCTGACGCCAGACTGGGCTGGCTCGAAGTCCTTCCAGGCAGTATTCTCTTTGTGATCCTGTGGTCTTTTATTGCCGCGGGATTCGGGTACTACGTGAGCAACTTCGGTTACTACAACCTCGTCACCGGCTTGCTCGGCGGCGTGATTATCCTGCTGCTGTCGGCATACCTTGTGGCCTTTACGCTGTTGCTGGGGGGAGAGTTAAACGGGGCGCTGCAGCGAGGGCGCGGTCGCCATGGAGTCAGCGGATGAGATACAGAAACACCGCCCGGCCACTGCCGGGAGGGGGGAGCCACTCTGGGTCCCCCGTCAATTGCAGTCGGTATCCTAACCTTCACTGGAGGCAAGAGATCATGAAGAAGGGGATAGTGCTCATTTTGGCCGCGACCATGTGGTCCTGCGGCGAGCGAGTGGACGAGCTCGCACCCTATGTCCAGCAGCTGCAGCAGATGGACCACTACAATGAAACGCTGCAGCAGTATGGGGAGTATCTGAAGAGCCCGGACCTCGAGAGGCAGGCGAAGGACATCCGCGAGACAATTCAGAAATACAGCGACGAAATGGAGACTTTTGGCCAGACGAAGGACAAAGCGATCAAGGCCGGTCACAACAGCGTGAAGCGCGCTCTCATCCACGCTCTCAAGAAACTGGTCGAGCCGGATTTTCCGACCTTCACAGTCAGTGCGCAGAAGCAGGTTCGGGAGATTGAGTGGTCCGTCACCAACCACTTCACCGCCCTGGAAAAGGCGTGGAAGTCTGCCGGCAGGACCGAGCCCTTCCCGCTCAAGTGGCCAGAGTGAGGGCGGGAGTGAGAGGGAGGTCCAACCGGGCCCTGGTGTCCCCGTGTTGAAGCTCCTCGTCATCGCCGGGGTGGCCTATCTCGGTGTTCGGCTTTACCGCGCTGTCGGGGTTCTATTTGCGGCCAAGAGGGAGATGTCTGACCGGGGTGAGACGGTGGACAAGGACCGGGCCGTGGACGCCGAGTTCGAAGATATCTGATCCGAGGGAAAGCCGAGAAGCCAGCGGTCGGCGTTTTCGGCACAGCATTTCAGGCGCCTGGCAATTTTTCTTGAAACTTCGGGAACGCGTATGGCAAAGACCACCAGTCGGGGTGGAAAGTCCGGCTCCAGACGGGGAGGGCACAGCGCCGGCGACCTCCGCCGACAGGTGGAATCAGGGACTCGCCATCCTTTTTACCTCCTGCACGGGGAGGAGGACTTTGAGCGCGACAACGCCTGCAAGTGGCTGGTCGAGCAGGTCGGGCCCGAAACCGCGCGGGATTTCAATTTCGATGTCCTGCACGGCAATGCTTTCGATCCCAAACGCTTTCTCGATGTGTACAATGCCTATCCGATGATGTCGCCTCGCCGCCTCGTTCTGATCAAGGCGTGCGACAAGCTGAGCGCCGACCACTGTCACGCCGTCGAGCGTATCGTCGATGCTCCGTCGGAGACGACGGTGCTGATCGCCACAGGTGCCAAGGCGGACCTGCGGCGGAAATTCTGGCAGCAGATGTCGCGCCAGGGACTGGCTGTCGAGTTCCGCACACCATATGACAACGAAATCCCACAGTGGGTCTCTCGGTACGCGAATTCCAGGGGGCTGCGCCTGGAGGACGGGGTGGCAGACCTCTTGCGGCTCTACGTGGGAAGCAATCTGCGCGAGTTGGCTGGCGAACTGGATAAGCTCACCACGTATGTTGGAGTGGGCGAGACGATTACCCGGCAGGCCCTCGAGGAACTTGTCGGCGCGTCAAGGACCACCAGTGTGTTTGAACTCACCGATGCGGTCGGGCAGCGGCAGTATCGGCGGGCCCAGAAACTCCTCCACTCGCTCATGGCGCAGGGCGAGGACTCCGTGCGGATCGTGCCGATGGTCAGCAGGCACATCCAGCTGCTGCTGAGAACTCAGCAGCTTGAGCAGTCGGGCCTGGCGCCAAGGGAAATGTCTGCCGAGCTGGGGATATCCCCCTTCTTTCTGAGCTCGTATCGAAAACAGGCCGCCCAGCTGGAACGAGACGCTCTCTGGGACGGGCTCGGGATTCTCCAGGAGACCGACAGTCAGCTCAAGTCGCTGGGTCGCTCTCAGCAGCAGCTGGTGATGGATCTCGCCCTTAGCGATCTGTCAAAGCGGCTTCAGGGAGAGAGTTCGTCGCGGCGAGCACAATAAAAGGCGGGGTTGACAGGGTCGGTAGCGCTGATTATATTCAGCCCGATTCCATAACATGCTGTATAATATGTCAGTTATCCTCTATTGCCGGAGAGTATTGCCGGCTGGTGTTGAGAGGAATTTTCACTCCGGCCGAGCCGTCTGAAAAGCAGGGATTTGGCCGTTTGAAGAGAAGGGATTTGTTGTATGGGTGCCCCAATCGAGTTGACGGACGAAAATTTTTCCGGTGAAGTTCTCGACTCTGAGACTCCAGTTCTGGTGGATTTCTGGGCAGCTTGGTGTGGGCCCTGTCGCATGGTGGCCCCCATCGTCGAGGAACTGGCCGGGGAATACGATGGCAGGGCGAAAGTCTGCAAACTGGATGTGGATGCAGCTCAGAAGACGGCTGGAGAGTACGGTATCCGCAGTATTCCCACGCTGCTGATATTCAAGGGAGGGAAGGTGGCCGACCAGGTCATCGGCGCCGTCCCGAAGACACAGATCGTCGAAAAGCTGGATGCTGTCTTGGCAGCGTGATCACAACCTGACGGCAGCTACCTCAGTACACTAGATTGGACTCGCAAGGGAATCGGCTCTTTCGCTAGAGGAGGAAAGGGTCTTTCTCTTTATGCCTCGAGATAGTCTGAAGCAGATATTGACTCGAAGAAGATATTGGCCTGTCGCACGAAGATTTGCTGAGAAGGTATCATGGTTGACGATCCATTCTGGGGAAATCTGTTTCACCGCCGTCGGCGCGGCGAGGACCAGCTGTACGATATTCTGAGCGAGATTCCTATTTTCAGAGATTTGAGTCGGCGGGATTTTGCGCGTCTGGAGGGGATTCTTCACCGCCGGAGTTACGCTCCCGGCGAGGCGATCGTGACCGAGGGGGATATGGGGGTGGGCATGTATGTCATCCTCTCTGGGGAAGTGACGATCGTTCAGCAAGGGGAGGGGGAGAGCGTGATCAAGCTGGCCACTTTTGGCCCAGGTGATTTCTTCGGTGATCAGGTGCTCCTCGATGAATCGCCCCGAACCGCTTCCGCCATCGCCCAGGAGGCCTGCCACGCCATAGGGTTCTTCCGCCCCGACCTGCTCGAGCTCATCGAGCACAATCCGCGTCTGGGTCTGAAAATCGTCATGCGCCTCTCCCAAATGATCTCGGTGCGGTTGCGCCAGACCAATCGTCTGCTCAAGGAGGCGAGGGCACTGGCCCGGAAGGCAGGTGAGGAGGCAGAGCGGGCGCACAGCTCCCTAGCCCAGGAGATGGAGGGGGGGAACGCCAGGGATGGCGATAAAGTCGCGGCGGTTGCGCCCGAGCTTTCTGCCTCACTACCGACCTCGGGAGCGCCTCCGAGCTGAGCGAGGGGTACGCGAAGCCGTCCGCTTCGAGCTACGATAGGGTCAATGATGGATCAGAACACCGGTTCCGTGTTTGCGTCGCGAGTAAAACTCGTACTCGGCGCACTGGGAATAGTAGTAGCGCTGTGGGTGCTCTACGAGATTCGCGGTGTTCTCGCTCCCTTTGTTCTGGCCTTTGTCCTCGCCTATATGCTCACGCCGTTTGTGGACCGCCTGGAGGGTCGGGGACTCGGCAGGACGGTGAGCATTCTGTTGATCTTCCTGTTCACCCTGACGGGCCTGACCGTGGCAGGGATCGTGGCGGGGAAGCGACTCACGGACGAGATGATCGCCCTCACTCTCCAGTTCATGCGGCAGGAGACGGCCACTGCCGAGGTAACCATTGACAATCTGGGGGAGACCTCAGTCATCTTGGGCGCGGACTGGGTGAAACCTCAAGAGCCAAACCCCTTTGCCCTGGTGGAGCCGAATCCGCCCTTTGAGGTGCCGCCCGGGGGAGCCGTGACCATGAGGTTGCGGTTTACTTCCCCTGACGGCACCCGCCGCCAGGCTGCTCTCGAGTTGCGGCAGTCGGGCCTAGAGGAGCACCTGACCCTCAATGCCATAGGCAACGTGCCAGCGGGCGATAAGATCCTGTCCCGGAAGGGATTCTGGGAGGAGGATATTATCTGGGGGTCACTGGTTCTGTCCAGGAATGCCATCGACTTCGGGGACGCGGGCCCCAACGTCGTTTCACAGATCAGCGCCTTGGCCCGAGACTTCGAACTCTTCGTCGAAGGGCATATTGAGCTGGATCTGGATCTGGCGCCGCTCATCAGGACCCACGGGCGGGAACTGATCAATGTCATGCTCGGAGGCACGAGCGACTTGCTAGAAGAGCTGCTGGCGGGTGTCAAAGCCGGTCTGATGCTCGCGGTCCTCGTTCCTTTTGTCGCCTTCTTCTTCTTGAAAGAGGGGAGGAGAATAACCCACGGAATCGTGGAACTGGTTCCCAACGCCTACTTCGAGCTGTTTCTGAATCTGATCCACCAGATCAACGGCCAGATCGGCGGATACATTCGGGGCCAACTTCTTGCGGTTAGTGTCGTGGCGACGTTGTCCGTCATCGGCCTCACACTTATCGAAGTGCCGTACGCGCTACCCGTGGGGGTCCTCGCCGGCCTGGCGAATATGATCCCCTACCTCGGTCCTGCGATCGGGATTGTCGCGGCTTCGCTCGTCGCTTTGACCACCGGTGGAGAGGGGGCTCTCGTCGGCTGGGTGGTCGTCGTATTCCTGATTATTCAACTCATCGACAACGTCGTCATACAGCCCCTGGTCGTGGCCAAGAGCGTCGATCTCCACCCCTTGGTAGTTCTCATCGTTGTTCTGATAGGAAGCGACCAGATGGGGATCGTCGGCATGCTGATCGCCGTGCCAGTCACCGGAATCCTCAAGGTCACCGGGCTGACCGTGTACAAGGGCATGCGAGCCTACCGTGTGCGTTAGGGTGTGTGTGATGGGTAGGCCCTGCGCGGACGCCAGGGGGATTGACACGGGTCCGCGGGAGTGCTACTTATAGACAGTTTGCCGGGGTCTGTCCAGCGGCTATAAGGGGATGTAGGGGCATGGTGGTCGAACACCAGGCGAACCCCGAAAAAGGTCTGGTTCAGACTTGTCACGCGTCCGATAAGAAAAGAGAGGAAGAGAGCCATTGGGATCGTCGGTTTCGTTTAGTAACGCGTCCATCTCCTCGCTCGCCGAGAAGATCGCTGACGCCCGGAGACTGTACGGCAGTGACAGCACCTACGTGATCGGTATGATTGCGGGTCTTGATCTGGTACTGGATGCGGGTGACTCTGATCGGTTGAAACGGCGGCTGATCGAGATCGAGGGTGGTAAGGCCTCCCTTTCTACCCCTTCTACCTCCAAGCCTTCCACGCCTGCGAAGTCTTCTGAGGCCCCCGCGGCGGCGAGCGAAAAGGGCGAGCCGGGCGAGCCGGCCGAATCAGCTCTCACCGAAAACAGCTGGATCAAAGGCTCGGTCAAGTGGTTCAACAACGACAAGGGATACGGCTTCATATCCACTGCCAGCGACACCGACGTATTCGTCCACTGGCGTGATATATCCTCTTGGGATCGCTCCCTGGGCCAGGGAGACGAGGTTGAATTCATGGTGACCAAGACCGCCAAAGGTTTTCAGGCCATCAACGTAATGAAGAAGGAGCAGGGGGACTCCACTACCGAACCTGATGGCGATCCGTCTGATGCTCAACCAGAACAAGAGCCCACGAATGAACCTGAAGCATCCGAATCCGGGAGTGACTCGGGTACAGCACCTCAAGCGTCCGAATCAGACGACGGGGACGAGCCCGCGGCTACCCCGGAAACCGAGTGCGCGGCGGATTCTACCGACGTTTCGACCGCTGCGCCGACCAGCGATGAAGATGTGTCAACCGGGTCTGACGAGAGCCCCCAATCCATAGCTGAAGAACCAGTGGAGAGGGGAGAGCCGCGGGGGGCAGCAGACACCCCTGTCCCTGCCGACAGCCAGACCGACGGCTCGGCTGGTGAGTCGCCTGGTGAATCGCCTGGGGAGAAACTATAGTGCTCTGGGGTATTGTTCATGTGCCGAAGGTGGAGTAGGAATAGAGAATGCTGAAAAAGCCAAAGAACACAGTCAGCTGTTCTTTCTGCGGGAAAGGAGTGGGGCAGGTGGAAAAGATCATCACCGGTCCCTCGGTACATATCTGCAACGAATGCGTTGGCCTGTGCAATGAGGTCCTTGAAGAGGAAGTCAAGCAGGAGCCCAGTCTCAACGGTAATCCGCTCCCCAAGCCAGCTGAGATCACCGCTCGCCTCAACGAGTACGTCATCGGACAGGAGCGCGCCAAGAAGGCTCTGTCCGTGGCCGTTTACAATCACTACAAGAGGGTCTACTCCGGGGCTTCTGACGTCGAGCTAACAAAGAGCAACATCCTCCTGTTGGGGCCCACGGGTACCGGCAAGACCCTGCTGGCCGAGACTCTGGCCCGCATTCTTGAGGTGCCTTTCGCCATAGTGGACGCCACGGTTCTCACCGAGGCGGGCTATGTCGGCGAGGATGTGGAGAACATCCTGGTAAGGATTCTACAGGCGGCCGACTACGATGTGAGTGAGGCTGAAAAAGGAATTCTCTTCATCGATGAAGTGGACAAAATCGCCAGGAAGTCGGGCAATCCGTCAATAACCAGAGATGTGTCCGGCGAAGGCGTTCAGCAAGAGCTTCTAAAAATTCTGGAGGGGACCATATCCGGTGTTCCCCCGAAGGGGGGCAGGAAGCACCCAGAGCAGCCTCTGGTCCAGATCAACACCCGTAACATCCTGTTTATCTGCGGTGGTGCTTTCGATGGCCTGGACAAAATCATCAGCGCTCGAACGGGACGCCGGGCGATGGGCTTCGGGGCGGACTTCACAAGTCAGGTGGAGCCGGACATAGGTCAGGTACTGTCTATGGTTGAGCCCGAGGATCTCATCCAGTTCGGCCTGATTCCGGAGCTCATCGGCAGATTGCCCGTAGTCACCACCCTGCATCCCCTGAGTGAGGCAGCTCTGCTCGACATTCTCGTCGAACCCAAGAGCGCCCTTACCAAGCAGTATCAAAAGCTCTTCGAAATGGACGGACTGACCTTGCGTTTCGACGCAGATGCTCTAAAGAGAGTCGTCGAGCTGACCCAGGAGAAGGAGATGGGCGCTCGGGGGTTGCGCGCCGTGCTGGAGACGGCCATGTTCGAGATCATGTACGAACTACCTTCGAGAACCGACGTCAAGGAGTGCATCATCACAGAGGATTTCATCGAGTCCAAGGGCCCGCCGACATTCGTCTACAAGAAAAAGCGGGCCTAGCAGCCCGCGGTGCCTTGGAGTCGTCCTCCCCCCTCGACGCCCGGCGTCAAGGGGGGCTCTGTATATGATCCGATGATCGCCAGTCCACGCCATGCCTTCCCCGCCAGATGTCAGCGGGCGACCCATACGGTCGATTCGCTCAAGCTCGAGCAAACCGTCGCGTCTGTATGTGTTCACGGCCGTCTCTTCGATCGCACGTCTGATTCAGCGGTTCTTTTTGGGCAGGGCGAAGTAATCCCGCTGCGTTGGCCGATTTCGAGCCATCACCGACGTGAGGCCAGGTCTGGAGACCTGGTGGAAGTCACGGGCAGCCTTGCGGGTGGGACGCTCCTCGTCGAGCAGTTGGCGCTGCTCGTTCCCGCTGCCCGAGCGACGCTCGACATCGACAGATCCGAACGCCACAACCCGCGACTGGTGATCAGGTCAGAGGTTGTAGCCGCGGTGCGCGCTTTTTTCGTCGGCAACGGATTCCTGGAGGTCGAGACCCCGGCGCTTGCCCGGACCCCGGCGCACGAACAACACATCCTCCCCTTCCGGACCGAGGAGCGCGGCCCCAATCGAGGCGAGCGCTTTCTGGTTTCCTCGCCCGAGCATCACATGAAGCGGCTGCTCGGCCGTGGGATGGAGAGGATATTCCAGATTGGCCGGTGTTTCCGCAACGGTGAGTTTACCCCTCTCCATCTGTCTGAATTTACCATGGTGGAGTGGTACCGAGCTTATTCGAGTTATCGCGACATTGCCGAGGACACCGAAAACCTGGTCGCTCACGTGAGCTGCTCTATCTCGGGCACGTCGTCGGTGTCGATGGGCGATCTCAGGGCCGACGTGACACCGCCCTGGCGGCGGATGACGGTGGACGATGCCTTCCTGGAGTATTGTGACGTGGACTTGAACGACTGTAACAGCGCCGAGAAATTCCGCCTGGCCGCCGCGAGGGGGCGATGGGGGATGAGTATTGCGGGGGACGACGACTGGGAGGATGTCTTCTTCAAGCTGATGCTGGAGAGGGTGGAGCCGGCTCTGGCTGCGCTCGGTACTCCCGTTTTCCTGACAGACTACCCCGCCCAGCTGGCTGCAATGGCCAAGCTGCACGACGCGCCTCATGCCCGTCTTTCGGAACGTCTAGAGGCTTACGTGCTCGGGATAGAGCTCGGCAACGGTTATACTGAACTCAACGATCCGCGTGAACAGCGCCGTCGTTTCATGTCGGAACGGCAGGCATACCGTCAGCGGCAAAGGCGGGTATTTCCCCTAGATGAGGCGTTTATGAAATCAATGGCCTGTGGCATGCCTCCGTCTGGCGGCATGGCTCTTGGCCTGGACCGGCTGGTTATGCTGATGGCCGGTGCGACCAGCGTACATGAGGTGGTCGCTTTTCCCAGCTGAGCCCACTGAGATATGAGCGATATTCTGATAGTTTCAACAGACCCAGCGGTGTCGGGAAAGGTCGTGGAATCGGTGTCGAGGGAGGATCGCAAACTGATCCGGGTCGATTCCGCCGCCGAGGGAATCGAGGTCGTGGCAGGCAGAACCGTCGATTTGGTGATTCTCGATCGGGGCGCAGAGTCTGGAGAGGGGCTTCAGTTGTTAGCCGAATGCGATAGTGCCGCTATCCCACTCCTCCTGCTCGGATCGCCGATCGACCTTGCCGGGGGCGAAGGATACCCGTGGGAAGATGGTGTCTTCGACTGCCTCCCCCTCCCGGTAGAGGCCTCGCTGATCTCAGCGCGAGTCGAGATCTTCGTGCGCGTCAAGCGCAGGCTAGACCGGCTGCGCGCTCAGGCGGTGATTGACGAGCTCACTCATTCGTACAATCGCAGATACCTGGACGAACAGATGGCGATCAGGTTGGGGGAAGCGAAAAGGTACGGCCTTCCCTTCTCCTTCATCCTCTTCGACCTGGATCACTTCAAGAGTGTAAACGAGACCAACGGCCACCAGTTTGGTGATCTGGTCCTGCGAGAGGCGGCACAACTCGTGCGTGGACAGATACGCAAAGAAGAGGTTCTGACCCGGTACGGCGGCGAGGAGTTTGGCATCATCTCGCCCCATACCGATAAGATCGGCGCCACCATCCTGGCCGAGAGAGTCCGAAAGGCCATGGCCGCCAACGTGTTCGAGACAGATGAGAGGAGGGTGCAGGTTACCATCAGCCTGGGTGTGGCAACGTACCCGCTGGACGAAGTCGAAACGGTCGAGGCGTTGATCGGGTGTGCGGACAAACGCCTCTATGCCGCCAAGGCTGCCGGCAGGAATCGCACGGAATCTGGCTAAGGCGGCCCTCGGTCAGGAAGAGGCGCCCTCTTCTTCGAGCTGACGGGCAGACTCGAAGATCCCGTCCAGAAGACCGAATTCCTCTGCCTCGCCGGGGGACAGAAAATAGTTGCGCTCGGTCACCTGTTCGATCCGCTCCAGAGACTGTCCAGTGTCTTCCACGAGGATCCGGTTGAGGCGCTCACGCCAATCCATGATCTCCTTGGCGTGGATCTCCACATCCGCGGTCTGGCCACCGATACCGCCCCAGGGCTGATGCAACATGATGCGCGAGTGAGGCAAGGCGTGGCGCTTGCCCTTGGCGCCTCCCGCCAGCAAGATCGCGCTCATGCTGTATGCCTGGCCGATGCAGAGGGTGGCGACGTCGCAGGGGACATGCCGCATGGTATCGTATATAGCCAGTCCAGAGGTGATATATCCACCCGGACTGTTGATGTACAGAGAAATATCCTTCTTCGGGTCTTCCGACGCTAGAAAGAGTAACTGCGCGATGATGAGGTTGGCTTCGGCGTCATCTATGGGCATGCCGAGAAAGATGATGCGTTCCTTCAACATCCGAGAGAAAATGTCGTACGCCCGTTCGCCGCGCCCGGTCTGTTCGATTACTATTGGGACTATGGACATTGCCTGGCTCCAAGCACTTTCAACGCTTTCTGTATTTCGAAGCTTCCTGAAACTCCCTGAAACTCCCTGAAGCTCTCTGTGAAACTCTCTATAGAAGGGCGGGCCCGGCGCTCCGAACTCGCCCGCAATCGAGGATAACCGTCGATACCAGCCGTGTCAACAGCAGCCACCCCTCATCTACGCCGGGCCCCGAGGCGGACCCCTCGGTGTCGTCTTGGGATCTCGTTGACACGCCATCCCCTCAGACCTAGATTCCCACAGGGTGTGGGAGCCGGGATGTCCGATTCCACACGGTGGGAGCCGGCGCCATGTGTGCCGCTTGAGTGTCGATGACAGGAGAAGTGAAAACCGGGGGTGACCTCGATGCCGGCACTGACACCGGCCAGCTCCGCGTAGGGGTCATCGGGAACATCAACCGCGACAGCATTACCGCGGTTGACGGCAGCGTCCGTCGGAGTCTCGGCGGGGCGCTGTACACGGCTATGGCACTAGCCCACCTCGCGGCCGGGCGAGTGGAAGTTCAGTTGGTGTCGAGGGTGGGCGCCGACATCGTGGACGAGGTCCAATATTGGATCCGACGCTGTCCGCGGCTGCGGAGCGAGGGACTACTGATCCAGGAGTCGCCCAACTACCATTGTCAGATCCAGTACGGGGCCGATGGCGGCAAGACGGAGATCCTCTCCGGCAATCTGGAACCCCTCAGTTTCGATGAGCTTCGACCTCTCATATCCCACCTCGATGGTTTGCTGGTCAATTTTGTCACTGGTTTCGAAATCGCCCTGCCGACGATGGTGGCCCTGCGCCAGGAGACAGGTGGAATCGTATTGATCGACATGCACAGCCTTACCCTGGGTAGAGCCGATTCAGGTGAGCGGTTCTGGCGGCGTCCCGCCAACTGGCAGGATTGGCTCTCGATGGCCGATGTGGTCCAGATGAACGACGAAGAGGCCGCCGTCCTGGGCGATATCGACGGGTCTGAGGCGGATGAGCTGAGCGAGTTTGCCCTGAGCATCCTGAGGTTGGGCCCGGTGGGCGCCGTGGTCACGCGGGGCCGGAAAGGGGGAGTTGCAGCCTGGCGGGACCCCGAAGCGGGAACGACCGATGTGTTTGAGTTTTCGGCTGTCGCACCGCACCTGGCGATCGACCCGACGGGGTGTGGCGATGTCTTTCTGGCGGCGATGGGATTGGCTACTTTAAGGGGAGAGCGACTGCCAGAGGCGGTCGCTATCGCGGCGCGCGCGGCATCTGCCAACAGCCGGCTCTGCGGTATAGAGCAACTGGAGGGGCTGCCACATGCGCTACATTCAGAGATCGAACGAAAGGTGACCTGACGTGCCACAGCAGTTTGAGTTTCCAAAGACGCAGATCCCTTCCCTCAAGCTGAACCCCAAGACCGTCTACGGCGTGTTGGGCGTACTGGCAGGGTTGTGGATACTGAGCGGCATCTACACGGTGGCGGCGGATGAAGAGGCGGTGGTTCTCCGGTTCGGCAAGCTCACCCTCCCGATCGTGGGCCCCGGATTGAGCTACCACTGGCCCGGGCCTATAGAGAGGGTCTACATACGGTCCGTGACCAACGTGTACCGAGAGGAGATCGGCTTCCGAACGACCAGTCCCGGGCGTTCCGCCCAGCGCCCGCACGAATCGCTGATGCTCACCGGTGACGAGAATATCATCGACGTGCAGATGGTCGTGCAGTATCGAGTCGACGACCTCGTCAAGGCGTTGTTCAACGTGAAAACTCTCGGGGTGTTCCAGGAGAGCACCGAGGGCTTGGTTCACGATGCCAGTGAGGCGGCGCTTCGTCAGGTCGTGGGGCGCCATGGGATCGACGAGACTCTAACCGAAGGGAAGGAGACCGTACAGGCCGAAATCAAGGACAAGCTGCAGGAGCTGTTGAACAGGTACGACGCCGGACTCATCATCGACGAGGTTAAGCTGCAGAGGGTCCGTCCTCCCGCCCAGGTAGAAGCCGCTTTCAAGGACGTGGCCAGTGCCAAGGAAGACAGGGAGCGTCTTGAGAACGAGGCGCATGGGTATCAGAATGACCTGATTCCCAAGGCGCGGGGTGGGGCGAAGAAAATGCTCAGAGGCGCAGATGCCTACAAGATCGAGCGCATTACCCGGGCCCGGGGAGACGCGGATCGGTTCCGGGCCGTGTACAAAGAGTACCAGAAGGCGCCTGACGTGACCGAAACTCGCATCTACGTGGAGACGATGGAGAAGATCCTGCCCGGGATGCAGAAGTACATCATCAAGAGCGATGCCACCGGGGGAGGGGGGTTGATCAATCTCCTCAACCTGAATCAGCCGCAGCGGCCCCAGGCCACCGGCACAGATCAGGAGTAGGGGACAAGCTATGCGATCAGCTGCTGGAGTGCTCATCGGACTTTTTGTGATTCTCTTTGGAGCCAACCTGGTGTCGTTCACCGTCACCGAGGTGCAACAGGTTGTGGTTACTCAGTTTGGCGAGAAAATAAGGGTGATAACCGAGCCTGGGTTGTATTTCAAGTATCCGGATCCGATTCAGAAAACCACCTATTTCGACAAGTGGCTGTTGGAATACGATGCCGAACCAGAGCAGGTTTTCACCAGAGACAAGAAAATGCTGGTCCTCGACAACTACGCCCGCTGGCGCATCATCGACCCGTATCTGTTCATGCAGTCCCTGCAAACGGTCGATCGAGCGCTTAAGCGACTCCGCGACATCGTCAAATCAGAGCTGCTCAAGGAGCTGGGGCGGCACGAGTTGTCAGAGGTAGTGGCGCTCAACCGGGAATCCATCATGGAACTCGTGACGGCGCGTTGCGACAGCACGGCCCGCACCTTCGGCATCGAGATCCTGGACGTGCGGGTCAAGCGCGCGGACCTGCCACCCGAGAACGAGGCCGCCGTCTTCGAACGCATGCGGGCGGAGAGAGAGAGGGAGGCCAAGGGATACCGATCCGAGGGGGAAGAGCGGGCCTTGGAGATTCGTGCCGACACCGATCTGGAGGCTGCCCAGATCAAGGCGGCGGCGTATGAGGAATCTCAGCGGATTCGTGGAGAGGGAGACGCAGAGGCCTTGAGGATCTACGCGGCTGCGTACACAGGGGCGGAGGAGTTCTATGAGTTCTCGAGGACGCTGGAAGCGTACGAACAAGCGCTCGATGAGAACACGGTCCTGGTCCAACCCATGGATACGGACTTCTTCAAGTATCTCCAGGGAAAGTAGGGGCAGCCGGCGGTAGCGGCCCCCTACGCCGACCGCTTTGCCGCGCTCGTCAACCGGGCGATGACGGAGGTCTGCGGCACCCCTGTAATCGGACCAACTGAGACCACTGCGATTAACCACTGCGATCAAGACCACTGCGCGGATCGGACCAGTGAGAGACTCGGTGCGCTTTCACCCATGAGCATTTTGGTCGGAGTCACCGGCGGCATGGGAGCGGGTAAGTCCACCTTCGCGGCCATGCTGGGTGAGCGGGGGGCTCGACTCGTCGATGCTGATCGGATCGGCCACGAAGTCATCGAGCGTCCGGAAGTGAAAGCAGCCCTATTATCGGCGTTCGGCGGCGATATCGAAACCAGCGATGGCAAGATCGATCGTCGAAAGCTGGGGAAACGGGCGTTTCAGAACAGATCCAGCCTCGACCAGCTCAACGCGGTGGTGGCGCCTGCCCTGCGGCGAGAGCTCTGGCGCCAGGTATCAGATGGAGTTGGCGCCCGAAGTGAGGGCATTGTCGTCGTTGACGCGGCCCTCATTCTGGAGTGGGGGGAGCGCGACCGGTTCGACTTTCTGATTGTCGTGGTAGCGGACGAGGCGGTGATGCTGGCCCGCCTGGGCGAGCAGAAGGGCTACACCGAAGCCGAGATCCGTCAGCGCATGGAGGGGCAATTCTCCACAGCCGAAAAGATCGCGCAAGCGGACCTCGTGGTTGAGAACAACACCGACCGCGAGGCGCTGAAGAGGGCGGCTGAGGAGGTTTGGCTATCATTGGGTCACAAGCGGGTATTACTATGAAGTGGATTGGGCGTTGCCCCCGTCAACGAAGCCGGGACTGAAGGTTTCTGGGAGTTACGGTGGAGGATATGACGGAGGGGCCCAGGGAGTTGAGACGAACACCCATCTACGCGGAGCACCGCGCAGCGGGGGCGCGGTTGGTCGAGTTCGCCGGGTGGGAGATGCCAGTCCAGTACCGCAGCATCAGCGAGGAACACCTGGCGGTTAGATCCGGCGCAGGCCTCTTTGATGTTTCGCATATGGGTCAGCTCTACATCGATGGTCCAGCGACCTCGGATTTCCTCCAGCAGTTACTGCCGCTGGACGTGAGTCGCCTTTCGGCAGGGCGGATGGCCTACACCGTCATGTGCAATGATGCGGGCGGGGTTATCGACGATCTCGCCGTTTACCGACACGGACGTACGGCGTTTCTCCTGGTCGTAAACGCCGCTCGCCTGACGGCCGACGCTGAGTGGCTCGGAGCCAGAGCCGCCAGCTGGGACGGCGTTGAGATGACGGACGCCACGATGGACAAGGGCATGCTGGCCATCCAGGGCCCCGCCGCCGAGAACATCACCGCAGCGATACTGGGCGAGACGGTTCGGGATCTTGGTTTCTTTCGCTTCCGGACAACAGAGCTGGAAGGGGAGGATGTCTTGGTCAGCCGTAGCGGTTACACCGGCGAGGACGGATTTGAGGTCATCTGCTCGCGCGGAAGCTCGCTTGAGATCTGGCGGCGCGCGCACGCGCTGGGGGCGCAGCCGGCAGGGCTGGGGGCGAGGGACACGCTGCGCACGGAGATGGGATACTGTTTGTATGGGCACGAGCTCAGCGAGGATATCACGCCGTTGGAAGCAGGGCTGGACTGGGTGCTGGCACTGGAAAAGAAACAGCTATTCCCGGGTCGAGACCGCTTGCGCTCTCTTCGCTCAGCAGGCGGGTACCGGCTACTGCGGGGAATAAAACTCCTGGAGAAGGGCATACCTCGGCCCGGATACAGCGTGCAGGATAGAGACGGGCGTCCGATCGGCACGGTGTCCAGCGGCACCTACTCACCGACGTTGCAGTGCGGGATTGCTTTGGCTTTCATGGATCCGGACTGCTGCCGGGCGGGTGAGAAGGTACAGGTGGATCTGCGCGGCAGGCTGCGGGCCGCCGAAGTCTGCGAGCTGCCCTTGGTACCCTCGAATATAAAGCGTCGCAAACGGGCAGTGGGAAGGCCCGACGCCCAGATTAGAGTGGCCCAGATTAGAGTGGCGCAGATGAAAGTGGTGAAGTAAGGGATGAAACTGCCGCCTGCTGAATCCTTTGTGGGCCGTCACCTTGGTCCCGACGAGGAAGAAACGAGAGCGATGCTCGACTTCCTCGGTCTGAGTTCGCTGGAGGAGCTCAGCGACCTGGCCGTGCCGGAATCCATCAGACTCACCGAGCCGCTCGAACTCGGCGACGGGATGACCGAATACGAGCTCTTGAGGCAGCTGCGGGAGATCGCGGCAGCGAACCTGGACGTGCGGTCGTACATCGGCATGGGGTATTCCGACTGTATCACACCTCCCGTTATTCAACGCAACATCCTGGAAAACCCCGCGTGGTACACCCAGTATACGCCCTACCAATCCGAGATCGCCCAGGGCCGCCTCGAAGCCCTGCTCAATTTCCAGACCATGGTGATGGACCTTACCGGCATGGAGCTGGCCAACGCCTCCCTCCTGGATGAAGCCACGGCAGCTGCCGAAGCCATGGCGATGCTTTTCAACCTGCAGGGGAAGAGCGAAAACAGGCGTAGCTTCTTTGTCTCCTCAGGTTGTCATCCGCAGACCATCGAGGTGGTGCGCACGCGAGCCTGGTCGCGCGGCTGGGAGATTGTGGTCGGCGACCACCGGGATTTCAAGTTCGACGAGCGGCCCGTTTTTGGCGCTCTGCTCCAGTTTCCCACCACGCATGGCGCGGTGTGGAGTGACTGCGGCGACTTCTGCAGGCGTGCACATGCGGCGGGAGCCCTGGTTGCGGTCGCCGCGGACATTCTCTCCCTGGCGATGCTGAAACCTCCTGGTGAGCAGGGAGCGGACGTGGTGGTGGGGAGCACCCAGCGTCTGGGAATGCCCATGGGGTACGGCGGACCCCACGCCGCGTACTTCGCGACGCGGGAGCGCTTCAAACGGCATGTGCCCGGACGCATCGTCGGCGTCACCGAGGACATGCTCGGAAATCGCGCTCTCCGCATGGCGTTGCAGACGCGGGAACAGCACATCCGACGAGAGCGGGCGACGAGCAATATATGCACCTCTCAGGTGCTGCCTGCGGTCGTGGCCAGCATGTACGCGGTGTATCATGGGCCCGATGGACTCCGCCGTATCGCCACGAGAATCCACTTCATGGCGCAACTGCTGGTGGCGGGGGGCAGAAGTCTGGGGTTTGAACTGAGCCACGAGCACTTCTTCGACACCGTCAGTTTCCGTTCGGAGCCAGAACGCCTGAAGGGGGTGCGATCAAGAGCGGCCCAGGCAGGTGTGAATCTGAGATGGCGGGGAGAGACAGCCGACAGCTTCTGCATAGGTCTCGACGAGACCACCTCCCAGGAGAGCATCGCCGCCCTCCTGGCCGTGCTGTCGCCCTCCGCATCGTCGGGGGTCGACTTGAGGGATCTGCAGCGAGAGCTTGAGGAGGCCCAGGGGGGGGATTTCAGTGTGGGCGAGGGGATGACGCGCACGAGTGAATTCCTCTCGCACGAGGTCTTCAACAGCTACCGGTCAGAGACCGAAATGCTGCGCTACATGCGGCGGCTCGACTCCCGGGATCTCTCTCTTACGACCTCCATGATCCCTCTCGGCTCCTGCACGATGAAGCTCAACGCCACGGCGGAGATGATGCCCATCACCTGGCCGGAATTTGCGCGGCCACATCCCTTCGCCCCGACCGAGCAGAATGCCGGGTACATGCAGATCTTCGAGGAGCTCTCCGCCATGCTGGTGGAGATCACGGGACTGGCAGCCGTCTCCCTCCAGCCGAATGCCGGCTCCCAAGGCGAATACGCCGGACTTCTGGCGATTCGAAGATTCAACGATCACAGGGGATGTCCGCAGCGCCGAATCTGTCTTATTCCCGCCTCCGCGCACGGCACCAATCCCGCTTCCGCGGTCATGGCTGGCTTCGAGGTGGTGGTGGTGGACTGCGACGCAGAGGGAAACATCGACGTCGGCGACCTGCGCTCGAAGGCGGCCGCTCACTCAGATGATCTGGCGGCGTTCATGGTCACCTACCCGTCCACGCACGGCGTCTTCGAGGAAGGCATCAGCCCGATTTGCGATATCGTCCACCAGCATGGTGGACAGGTCTATATGGACGGTGCCAACATGAATGCCCTGGTGGGGATGTGCCGCCCCGGAGAAATCGGGGTGGATGTCTGCCACCTGAACCTGCACAAGACTTTCTGCATTCCGCATGGCGGCGGTGGGCCGGGCATGGGCCCCATCGCCGTGGCCGATCACCTGAAGCCCTATCTGCCCGGTGACCCGCTGGCCGGCTCAGAGGCGGGCCTGATCGGGGCCGTGTCCGCAGCCCCCTGGAGCAGCGCCCTCATTTTGCTGATCTCCTGGGCCTATCTGAAGATGATGGGGGGAGAGGGCCTCCTGCGGGCGACCCAAATAGCCATCCTCAACGCCAACTATATAGCTGCCAGGCTGAATCCGCATTACCCCGTGCTCTACAAGGGCGATCACGGGCTCGTCGCCCACGAGGCGATCCTGGATCTGAGGTCTTTTAAGCCGCTGGGCATCGAAGTGGACGATGTGGCCAAGCGGCTGATGGATTACGGCTTCCACGCCCCCACCGTTCATTTTCCCGTGCCGGGCACGGTCATGGTGGAACCCACCGAAAGCGAATCCAAACGGGAACTGGACAGGTTCTGCGAGGCGATGATTTCAATCCGGCGCGAGATCGAGGCCATCGCGACAGGAGAGGCGGACGCGGAAGACAATCCCATCCGGAACGCCCCCCACTGCCTGTCGATGATCATAGCCTCGGACTGGTCGCACCCGTATACGCGCGCCGAAGCGGTCACGCCGGCCCACTGGCTGCACGAGCACAAGTTCTGGCCCTACGTGGCCCGGGTCAACAACACCCTCGGTGACAGGAACCTCGTCTGTTCCTGTCCCCCTACCGGCGCTTATCGAGAGGACTGACCTATCGGTGGGATCGGACCTACCGGCGCCTATCGGGGCGACTGACCTAACGGTGAGCCCTGCACGCAAAATCGTCAGACTTACTGGTCTAACAGCTTCAAGGAGTAACGGTCAATGGCACACGAGTCGAAGAAGAGGGCGCTGATCACCGGTATCACCGGGCAGGACGGATCCTATCTCGCCGAGTTCCTGCTGGATAAGGGGTACGAGGTCTTCGGGCTCATCCGCCGCAGCAGCACTGTCAGCTTCGAGCGAATCCAGCATATCCAGGAGCAGATCCATATTCTGTCCGGAGATCTGCTTGATCAGAATTCACTCATGTTTGCCCTGCAGGCGGCCAGACCTCACGAAGTCTACAACCTCGGCGCCCAGTCCTTCGTACCCGCCTCGTGGGAGCAGCCGCTGTTGACCGGGGAGATCACTGCCTTGGGGGTGACACGGCTGCTGGAGGCAATTCGCAGCACCGACAACAGCACGCGCTTCTACCAGGCCAGCACCAGCGAGTTGTTCGGCCAGGTACGGGAGTCGCCACAGTCGGAAAGCACTCCGTTCTACCCGCGCAGCCCCTACGGCGTGTCGAAGCTCTACGCCCACTGGATCACCGTCAACTACCGCGAGTCATACGACATGTTCTGTTGCGCCGGCATTCTCTTCAATCACGAGTCGCCACGCCGGGGCCTGGAATTCGTCACGCGGAAAATCACCCATGGGGTGGCGCGTATCAAGCTCGGGCTCGCCAAGGAGCTCAAACTTGGAACGCTGGATTCGCGGCGCGACTGGGGATTCGCCGGTGACTACGTCAGGGCTATGTGGCTGATGCTGCAACAGGACACTCCGGTGGATCTGGTGATCGCCACCGGCGTGGACCGGACCATACGCGAGTTCTGCGAGGTGGCTTTCGACTATGTTGGCCTCGACTGGCGTCAGTGCGTGACCATGGATGAGCAATTCCTGCGTCCCGCCGAAGTAGAGGTGTTGCGGGGAGACGCGTCCAGGGCGGAGCAGTTGCTGGGTTGGAAGCCGGAAGTCTCCTTCGAGGAGCTCGTCCACCTGATGGTGGACCGAGACCTCCAGCTGGTGGCGGTGCAAGCCGATCGCTGACCGCCAGTACGACGACCTCGTGAGCTAGGGCGGGGATCCCTCTGCGCCCTCTCCCTCTGCGCCGTGACGACGGACGAAGCGGCGAATCTGGTTACAGAAGCGGTGAACGACCATGGCGTCCCGCCGGTTCAGAGGCGATCTGTTGAGGAAGCGGCGGACCACTCTGCCATAGCTGGATAAGTCACCGTTGTAGGCTCTCAGGTCCACCGCTGCCATCGCGCGCAGGATGTGGTCGTAGACCCTCTCCTGTTGCTCGGCGGTGGCCAGGTCGGGGGCAGGCGGTGGAAGAGGGGGCGAAGACGATAGCCGGAAGAGCTCGTAGGCGATAACGAGGACGGCGTGGGAGAGGTTGAAGGAAGGGTAGGGGACCGCTGCCGGAATTCTCACCATGCGGTGGCAGTGACTGATCTCCCGGTGCCACAGGCCGTCCCGCTCGCGTCCGAAGACAATGGCCACGCGGTGCTCGCTCTGCGTCAGTTGCGCGGCCTCTGCCAGCACCGGCCTGAAGTCGTCGTTCACCTCCCGGGACCGGCCGAGTCGGTGGGTGGTGCCGATCACCAGATGGGAGGTAGCTACAGCTGCGGCCAGATCAGCATGGACCTCACAGGCCTCGAGAATCTCCCTCGAGCCGTGAGCCATCCGCCTCGCTTCCCCCGTCAGCCACTCCCCAGGGTTCACCAGGGCCAATCGAGACAACCCCGTATTTTTCAGGACACGGGCCACCGAGCCGATGTTACCCGGAGACGATGGTTCCACCAGGACGATAGTCACATTGTTCGCCGCGCTCATGGACAGTGAACCTACGGCGCCCCCCGCATCGCAGCAACGCCTGTCGACGACAAACTTTACTTGCCCTTTTGAAGACACCCCAGTACATTTCTAATCACAGCGCAACTCCCTCCAACTCCTACTCATCAGGGAAAGGAAAGACCAGCTCTCTCACCGAGGCAGCGACGTCTTACAAAAAGAAGGAACCCTCTATCCTTCTACTGGAGACATACGGTCAATCTCTTCTCAACTTTTACCCCGATCAAATAAATAGAGCTTACGTGAGCTGAGGCGTCTGGCTAGGACGCGTCCTTAATTGGGCTGAGATCCCGCTACCGAAAAATTCGGTATCTGGGTCTCTCTTGGTGCCGGACTTGTGTGTGTTTCCACGTCGTCCTGGCATCGGGAGTCTGTCCTACCGGCTTGGTACCCTCGCTGTGAGGTGGGGTGCTATCTGCCTGGCGCAGCCAGAGTTATGTCTCGGACTCAAGCGTAGACTCAACGAGAGTCAGAATCGAATGCGTGGCAGCTGGCTGAAACGCGTTTACATCATAGTCGCCCCATACAGAGGGCGACTGGCGATATCGATGGTCACCCTGGTGGGGCTTACTGGTCTGGGGATCTACTCGCCCGTGTGGGCGTCGAGGCTCGTCGGCGAGGCTCTCCCCAACTTGGACAAGAGCCTCTTCCTGCAGTGCGTTATCTATCTCTTCGCGATTCAGCTGGCTAGCAGCGGCCTGTCTTTCCTGTACTCATACCAGATGCGAATCCTGGGTGGCAGAGTCGTCTTCGATCTCAGGCGGCGGATGTACGACCACCTGCAGCGGCTGTCGCTGGGCTTCTACGAATCGCGGAGCCCCGGTGAGATCATCTCTCGCATGATGAACGACGTGAACTCCATCACGTCGCTGGTCACGGGCACGGCCCTCAACACTCTCGTATCCTCGTGTAAGGCCCTGGTGCTTCTGGGTGTTCTGTATCACTACAGCCCCAAGGTCACCTGGATCGCCCTGGCGATTCTCCCCCTGCATTTTCTCGGCTACTTTTTTTTCCAGGCGAGAATATCTCACATATCCTGGAAATCGTCGGAGAAGATGTCGCAGATCTATGGTAAGGTCAGTGAGGTCCTGGGCGCCATGAAGATGGTAAAGTCCCATTCGGGGGAGATACGAGAGAGCAGGGCCCTCATTACCCAGTTGCGCGAGAGTTATGACATCAACCTCTACTCTGGAAATCTGGGCAACATCTGGGGTCACGCCACCGGTAACATCAGCCACTTGGGGACGGTGGTGGTCACTGTAGTGTGCGGCTTCGCCGTTATAGACGACGGCATGACGCTGCAGCAGTACATCCTGCTGCTGTCCTACGTGGCGATGTTGTATGCGCCGGTGGCAGAGCTCATCAGCGTGGTTCAGCAGATACTGCCCGCCAAAGTAGGGATAAGGCGGGTCTTTGAGATCATGGATCTGGCACCCGAAGTCGTCGACCCACCCAACGGAATCCGAGACGCGATTCGGGGCAAAGTGGAGTTTTCAAATGTGGGGTTTGCCTATGCCTCCGGGGATCAGGTGCTGGAAGGCGTGAGCTTCGTGGCCAATCCAGGCGAGACCCTGGCATTTGTCGGGCCAAGCGGGTCGGGGAAGACCACAATTGCAAATCTCATCGCCCGCTTCTACGACCGCAATGAGGGCCAGATCCTCATCGACGATCGCGACATCCAGGAGTATTCCCTCCGCACCCTGCGCGATCAGATGAGCATCGTGCTTCAGGAGACCTACCTGTTTCGCGGGACGATCCTCGACAACATACGCTACGGAAGACCGGATGCCACCATGGAAGAGATCGAAAAGGCAGCCGAGCAGGCCAATGCTCACGAGTTTACCGCCACCCTTCCAAATACCTACCGGACGCTGATAGGGGCCAACGGCATACGCCTTTCTGGAGGTCAGCGGCAGCGGATCGCGATCGCGCGCGCTCTCATCCGCAACCCGCGCATCCTCATCCTGGACGAAGCCACATCGGCGCTGGACACGGTTTCTGAGTCGAAGGTGCAGGAGGCGCTCAACCGCCTCATGAGGGACCGCACAACCTTTGTCATCGCCCATCGCCTTTCCACGATCAAGAACGCCGACAAAATCGTTGTCCTGGAGGAGGGGCAGGCAGTGCAGGTCGGAAGCCACGATGAATTGATCGATCAAGACGGACTCTACCGCGAGCTCTATGACCCGGAATGGGCGAAGGAGCGCAAACGTCTCCGAGACGAACGCATCGAGCAACTCGCCGAAGTCGCATGAGAAAGATCACCGCACCCAGGCCGCCGAGGGCGGCAAGATGGAGGTCGACCAACTGATGACAGTCGTTCCCGATGTGCTCAGGGCCAAAGTGGGCAAGGTCAGCAGCATCAAAAAACCGAAGCCCACGATCTTCGACATCGTCGCCTGGTACGAGCCGAGCGCACAATTCAAATACACCCGAGGTGTCCGCAAGGCCTTCGAGGAAATGGCGCGAGAGTACACCAAGTCGACGCTGCTTCTCGGGCGCTTTGGCGGGCGGCCGGTGATGCAGACCGACATCCAGGGGATCGGTGTGGCGACCAGAGTGGAGATCGGACGTCTCGCTCTTCTCAAGGGGCATCAACAGCCACTGATCAAGGGCGTCTTCGATATGTTCCTCGACTGTCTGAAAAGGGAGCTGGTCTCCGGCCCCCTCGAGCGGATGGCGATTCACTTCTCCAAGGCCGATTCGCGCCGCTCGGACCGCGATTCGGTTCGTCGAGCCTTCTCCGAAGCGTTCGGCGTAGAGTGCAGCTTCCTTGCGCCCGATGTAGACCAACCCGATTATCTTGTTGTCGGCCACAGCGTTGCCTACCAGACTCTGGTCCAGTATCTGAGGGAAGACAGTCTTTACCACAGCTCGCATCGGACCCGCATCGAGAAGGTCAGCAGGCACCTTCACCAGGAGGTCGGGCGCTACGAAAAACACAGGTTCTACGTCATTCCGGATAAGGTCGATGGCGAGATCCCGTCGATTTCTTTTTGTTATACCGGAGATGAGCCCGACCGCAAGGTGGTGGCATTCATGGACGGATACACGGGCGAGCTGCTCAGTTTCGTTCCCCGCGATTCTTTTCAGGCCGAGCGCCAACGCTATGTGGGACTCAAGGACTACGAGCGTGCCAGCCGACGATTCGGAGGCCTGTGGATTCTCCAGAGCGATCTGGCCAGGTATCTATCGCAGCTTGAGGTGGGGGCTCTGTATCTTTTTTTCGACGACGATCTGCATCCAGAAATGGAGAGGTCATTCACCTGGGATGAGCTCTCTGCCCGTCAGATATCATCCTCTCACATCGACCCCGCTTCGCGGACCTCTCAGACCTTCCTGGAGACGGTTCTGGAAAGCCTCGCACACAAGCGGTTTATCTCTGCAGAGGGGGACGGCTTCCGACTGGACGAAGACTTTGGAAGATATCAGCACATCACCTTCTACGAACTGGGAGAGTTTCGCAAGAAGCAGCAGTGATCATCTGGGCCACGCGCCCGTCGATCTCGGCCATCACCTCTCCGCCCGAATCTCATGTCCCTTGATGTAGGGGGTGACTTCCAACCCCACAGCATTGCAAAAGGGGTACGTCTCCACCTGCGTTCTACTCAGATCTTCAAGACGGTACGGGTGGATCTTTTTGTCCACTCGCTGCTCCAGCCTCTGAACAACACGCGTCTCGCCCTGGTCGCAAGACTCTTGGAGCGTGGAACTCGAGACCTGCCAGATCTACGGCGTCTGAATCAATTTGTCGATGATCTGTACGGTGCGATCTTCGCGGCGGAAGTAGATCAGTTCGGAGACCGGCAAGTCGTTCACTTGACTCTCGAGTTGCCCGATGCGCGCTTTCTTCCAGAGGGTGATGATCTGTTGGCGCCTGGACTCGAATTCCTTAGAGATGTCTTGCGGTACCCATTTGAGGAGAACGCCGGTTTTCCGCCCACGGTCCTGGCAGGGGAGAAACACGCGCTCGAACAACACATTGCCAGCCACTTCGACGACAGAATGGTGCTGGTGCTCCACCGCTGCATTCGGGAAATGTGCCCGGGCGAGCCCTACAGCCTCTGCGTCCTGGGCGATCCCGGCGACTTTCCCCGCATCGGTGCTGCCGACCTGTTCGATTTTCACCACCGCACGCTGGCGCAGAATCCCATCGACATCTATATCACGGGAGCAGTGGCGTCGGAGCGCCTCACGGGGATTGTATCAGACCTGTTCTCATGGGACCGGCAAGCTCTCGCCCCACTCCCTCCTCGCCCCGGCGGGATGGCGCTCGCCTCCAGCGAGCCCAAAGTGGTAATGGAGTCGATCGCCGGGATGCACCAGGGCAAGCTGGCGATGGGTTTCCGGACGACAGTGGGCCTCGCCGACGAGGCCTATCCCGCCCTGCTATTACTCGACTTCCTCCTCGGTGGGGACGCTCACTCGCGTCTGTATCGAACCGTGCGGGAGCGTCTGGGGTTGTGTTATCACGTTGGCTCTTTCTTAGAGCCACTGTGCAAACTCATGTTTGTGGAAGCGGGGGTTGAGCTGCAGGACTACAGCCGTTTCCTCTCCCAGGTCCGCAACCAGATTCACTCTATCTGCGATACCGGCCCCCAGCAGGAGGAGCTCGACCGGGCGAGAGCGCTGGCCATTCGGCGTCTGTGGTCGATGCCCGACGATCGCGAGGGCATGGTCGGATTTTCGTATCAGAGAGCTCTTGCCGGAGCGACAGGTTCGAGAGCACTCGTTGAGGAAAATCTGGGGAGGGTCACCATTCGCCAGGTGCAGGACGTTGCGCAAGGCCTGGTGCTGGACACGGTATACTTCCTCCACGGCCAGCGCTCAGGGCAGCAGGCCTGACTTGCGGCGAGCGAAGTGCGAACTGATCGGGGACGAAATTCTCTCCGATACCCTTTCTCAGGGGATCCGCCTGTACGTATACCCCAAGCCGGGCTTGAAGGCCCGCCACACCGCTGTGTCGGTGGGGTGTGGATCTCTCGATACGGTCTGCCCCCCGCCTGGAGAGGCCCACCATGGGATTCCCCACTTTCTCGAGCATCGCCTCTTCGAAAAACTGGAAGGGGATATCACCGCCCGCTTCACGGCTCTGGGCGCAGACGTGGATGCCCAGACATCCTTTACCAATACGGCTTATTCATTTGAGTGCGTCGATCATTTTGAGGAGAGTCTGCGCCTGTTGCTAGAGCTTGTCTTCAAGCCTTACTTCACCGAAGCGGGGTTGGTCAGAGAGCGACAGATAATCCAGCACGAGATACGGCTCTTTGAAGACAACCTCGAGTGGGTTTCCTTTCACACTGCTTTAAAAGCCCTATACGGCCAACATCCCCTGGCTGTCGATATGGCGGGCACTGTCGAAAGCGTGGCGCAAATCGATCTGCGATCCCTCGAGGGTTTCTACAAGACCTATTACCGTCCCGAGCATATTGCCATCTTCTTGTGTGGCGAGCTCGATCCCCTCGCGTGCTGCCATCTGATCCAGGAAATTGTCGATGATCTCCTCCCCCGAGCCGGCCCCGAGAGGGGTGAGATAGCTGTCCGGCAGCGGCCGGTGCCGGCCCCATCTACCGTATCGGTCTCGCTGCCCGTATCCAGGCCGCGACTATGTATGGCCTTCCACGACGATGAGCAGGGGCTCCGTGGACCTTCATTGCTGAAACGGGAGATCTGCCTGGAAATGGCCTTTGACATACTCTTTGGGCCGTCGAGCGAGTTCTTTGCCCGTCACTACGAAGCTGGCCACATCCAGGCGGAGAGCTTTGGGTGGGAGACCTACGCTGAGATCGCGTTCTGCTTCTCCATGATCGGAGGCGATGTCGATGACCCCCCGGGCATGATGGAGGCGATTCACGGTGAGTTCAACCGCGCGCGGGATCGACGCCTCATCGAACGCGGCTACAGCCGGGCTCACCGCAAGATCCTCGGCCAGCTCATCTATCGCTTCGACGAGGGGGAGGCCTGTCTGGCGAGCATGCAGAGCACGGTGAACAGGGAGGCGGAACCCTTTGATTATTTCAGCGCCCACGCCCAGGTGTCGATCGCGGATGTGGCGTCATGCCTCGACTCCTGCCTGAAGGAGCCAAACTGCGGCACTGCAATCGTGTGGCCTGGCGACGGGGGCACCACACAACAGGCGTGTACGGATTGATTTTCATCGCGTTCTTTGGTATTTTGGAGTGAATTGAAGCTGTTTGAAGCATGCAGTTTGCCTCAGCCTGGCTGCTGGAGGTGTTGCCACCCGACCACAGCCGGCCAAGAGTTGCCAAGAGTTGCCAAGAGCCCTAGGGAGAGTGCGTGACAGAGTCTGCCGCCAACGACCCAGATCAGACGTCTGGTACCCCGGACTTGCCCGAGGAAGGGAGTGAAGCTGACCCCGGTGCGCCAGGGCCAGCGGAGCAGGACGAGGGATGTGGTGCAGGGGGAGGATGAAATCGTCCCCGTCCAGTTTGGGCAGCTAGAGGAGCCATCGGCTACCAAAGCCAAACGGCGACATAGCCGCCTCAACAATGTGTCCGTCGAGATCATCGTCGAACTGGGGCGCACTGAAAAATCCGTGCGTGATCTTGTGGCTTTGAAGGAAAATGATGTGATCGATTTGGACAAACTCGCCGGTGAGCCTTTCGACATCCTCATCAACAAACGCCAGTTCGCCGAGGGTGAGATCGTGGTCGTCACGGACACGATGGCGGTGAGGATTACGCGTCTGCTCGATCGCAGTTCTTCGCGTGAGGAAGAGGAGGATTGAGCGGTGGCGAGCGCGATGAGTGAGTGTGCAGGTCAGATGCTGGGGGGCTCCCACTTTCGCGTACCCGGGGAGTGGCGCTGCAGCGCGTTGGCGATGGTCCGGTTGAGTTCACTGGCCTCTATGGGAAACTCAAGGTAGCCGTCGGTACGAACTCTCTTCAGGCGCATTTGCGTGAGCTGGTCCAATGGAACGGCGCTGTGGATGACGATGGGAATGTCTGCTGTGGCGGGATGATCACGCAACGTCTTGAATAACTCGAAACCATCCATCCCCGGAATGAAAAGGTCCAACAGAATCAGGTCGGGCCGGCGCTCTACCAATTTCTCTATCGCTTCCGCCGCTGACGCCGAAAAGCCAATGTCGTGAGAGCTGCGGTGCCGCAAGATGCGCTCTACGTACTTCTGGCTCTGCGGATTATCATCGATCATCAATATGTAAGACATGGACTCCTGCGCCATTCTTTTTTGCAATGGCGCCAAGCGGCCTACCGTGATCTGCCAGACAAATAAACATCGCCGCATCGCAGTTGTGCAAGCGCCGCGCGGGTGGATCGCGCCGCGGCGGAGGGCCATTGGCCAGCGAGACGAGATGTGCAAGCCCTATGCACCGTTTTCGATGAGGAGTCTGCCCCGGTGGGGAGGGGTGGTCGGGTTGGCGCTGACTCTGGCTTGCAGCGATAGCGGCCCAGACACCGACGACGAGCTTGGCGTCGACCACCCCATCCCGACACACGATTATCAACTGGTCGTGGTAGGCGGGGGGAGAGCAGACAGCTCGGGATTCGAGATCGTTGCGACTGACGGCGCCGACGGACCCGTCGCCCAGGGCGCTGCTTTAGTTGAGTTCGATCCGGCGGGTGCCTTTACAGTCCAGATCGCTGTGTATCCCGATGCCGTTCGCGCCGCTGCAAGGGTGCGCGAGCTGGATGATCTCGGCTATCCGGCCTACGCCATTTCCAGAAGCGAAGGGGCCGGCGTCCGAGTCCGAATCGGGTATTTCAAGACCAGGGGAGACGCCATCCGCTTCGGCAATATTTTCAGCGACGACACCGGATCCGAGTTCTGGATCGATCGCCGCGCCAACGAAATGCACTGATGGCAGTTTTAGTGAGTGGGTTAGTGAGTGAGTGAGTGAGTGAGGGTATGGGGAAACGGGTTTTGTGCTGTGGGACATTCGACTGCCTGCATCCGGGGCACGAGTCATTTCTGGAGCAAGCGGGCGCTCTGGGTACTGAACTTTTCGTAGTGGTAGCCCGGGATGAGAATGTCCTGCGTATCAAGGGAAGGCGACCGACTCAGACGGAGGATGAACGCCTCGCCGCGTTCTCCCGTCTTGCCGTTGTGGCCGATGTGCGTCTCGGTTACGTGGGCCGCGACCTGTTGCGCGTCGTCAGGGACATATCACCGGACATAATTGCTCTCGGTTACGACCAGATACCTCCAGCGGCGCTCTCCGAGGCGTTTCCTCAATGTGAGATCGCGGTCATGGAGCCCTATCATCCCGAGAAATTCAAGTCCTCGCTGTTTCGAAGGGTCGCAACTCGAGACCCCTCGGGCCATGACGACAAAGCTAAGCGAGGTAGCCCAGCGCCCTCAGGCGCTCCGTCAGTAGTTCCTCCTGGCGCGACGTAGTCTCCCTCAGCGGCTGGCCATGGTAGGGAGACGCCTCCCTCATCCGCGTCAACAGCCGTCGGTAATCCTCCTCTAAGCCCTGGTCCGGCCGCTCCGTATGGAGCGGATTTTCTGACAGCGTTCCCTCCAATCGCCCTCGACCCGCCGCCTCGTCATAGGTGTACTTCCTGTCGCTGTCGAAGAGGGACCACTGAGGGCCCGCGGTCTGCGTATTTATTACCACCGCTTCACCGTCAAGGATGTGGGAGGGTGATACCAATCCGGTAGCCGCATCCTCCCGACCCGTTGAGCTGGAGGGGTGAATTTCCGCGATGCAGTAGCGCTCTCGGCTCCCGGACAGGCGCATGTCCTCCCCGAATCCACCGTACTCCCCTGACAGATCGAACAGCGCCCGGATCGTAGCAAAGATATCTATCATGCTAATCAGCGGTCGCGTCAGGGGGGGATTGCCGCTACCCGGAAAATGGAGGAAAAGAGGGACGCGCAGGACGCTGTTTCTCAGGCTCTGACCGTGGTAGAGCTCGTCGTGGCGCCAGCTCTCGCCGTGATCGCCGAAAATGATGACGGCCCATTGATTGGCGTCCAGACCCTCCAGGAGGGGGGCGAGCTTGCGCTCGAAGACTGCTTCCACGGCGGTGCGGTAACGCGCCAACACGATGTCGTGGCGCCCCTCCCTCAGCAGCTGCGCCGTCTCCCCCATGGCGCGGCCATCGGCGGCGCCGTACGGTGTGTGCGCGCTCCAGTAGTGAACGAACAGAGCCATGGAAGCGGAGTTCTGGCGATCGATCCAGCTGGTGAGTTGGTGCCGACCACGTTCGGGTTCGGGAGCCAGACCCTGTACCGGGTGGCCCAGGTCGAGTCCGAAGAAGATCGAATGCGCTTCGGAGAATGCACCCAGCGCGAATCCTTTTCGAGCAAACAGCTCGAAGAGCAGCGGTACGCCTTCGCGCACTTGCGTATGGTGTTGTCCCTGGATGCCGTGCTCGAAGGGATAGAGCCCGGTCATGAGACTCATGTGGACGGGCCTGGTGGCGGAGGAGGAGGAGAAGCATCGGTCGCTGAAGGCGAAATTCGCGGCGACGCGATCAAAACGCGGAGTGCTGACAGCGGCGCTGGTGCGAGAGACCGAGTCCAGGCGCAGGCTGTCTATGGAAAGCAGCAGCAAGTTCACGATTTGATCGCGATCTCAGTGATCAGGTGACAAGACCCCGTCCCAGCAGCTCCCATACCCTCTCCACGCAGCCGTTGCGGACACCGACCAGGCGATCGTGGAGAAAAGTGGTGGAATCACTGTACCCAACGGCCAATTCGACTCTCTCTTTGAGCTTTGGGCCTTCTCTGCCGGGCGCAACCCGGAAGACGCCGTGTTCGGCGGAGAGATAGTCGAATTCCAGATCGTCCCGGTGCAACGCGTGAGGCGGGTGGTGGTACGCCGACAGCGTCTTGAATCCCGCGTCGAGGATAACGCTCCCCGCCCGGCGACTGGTGACGGTTGCGATCACGGTCAATGCCAAGTCCAGCTCCTGGACGTGAAATGCGTCGCGATACATGAGATCCATGAATATCCCGCCGCCGGCTTGAAGTTCGGTAATGCCCGGATAGGCAGCGGTGATCGCGTAAGATCCAGTGCCCCCGGCGCTGATAGTCGCACACTCCAAGCCATGGCGCCTCAGCAGGTCGGCCGTCTCTATGAGCATGTCGAGCGCGGCCTCACAGGCAGTGCTCTTTTGGTCGGGCGGATGCAGGCCGAGGATGTGGCCTTCGTATCCCATTATCCCTTCCAGCTCGATTCCCGGGGCCTGGGCGATGGCCCCGGCCAGAGCCATCGCCGGTTCTCCCGGAGGCACCCCGGTTCGGTGCATGCCGATGTCGATATCGATAAGCAGTGGGACGGTTACGTCTTCGGCCGTAGCCGCGGCGGACAAATCAGCGGCCGCTTCGGCGCAATCGACGATGGCGACGACGTGGGCGCGTCGCTGTAGCCGCGCCAGTCGGAGGAGTTTTCTCGGATCGACGATCTGATTGGCGAGCAGGACGTCATCGATGCCGTGTGCCACCATGAGCTCGGCTTCACTCAGTTTGGCGCAGGTGACGCCACAGGCACCCGATTGGCGCTGAAGGCGGGCGATATCGGGACACTTGTGAGCCTTGCTGTGGGGACGCCAGGCGGTGTCGTATTGCCGACAATAGTCGGCAATTCGCGTGATATTTGCTTCGAAGGCGTCCAGGTGAACGACCAGAACGGGAGTGGGCAGCTCTTCCACGGTGCATCCGATAAGTTCGACCGTTGCCATCATCAAGCTTCGAATACCACCCCGCTTACAATCAGCTTCGAGACGCTGTCGAAGTGGAGCTTTACGTACATGTCGTTGCCGGTGATCGTAGCGTTGAAGAAGGCGTCGTATCCATCGACCGTTTTCTCCCAGTCCTCGATCTGGAGTTCGCGCAGCGAAGCTGGATGATCCCCGACCAGGACTCGGCACCCAGGGCTCTCCAGATCGTCTGCCGACAGCGCCGTGGTTCGAAGTCGGATCTGCAAGTCCCCGAAGGGGGCCGCCAGCTCGAACCGGAGACTTGCGCCCTTATCGACGAATACATTGCTCATCTGTGGGGGGAAGGTGCTCGTGGGTTCGGTCGTCCCAGGGTCGGCGTCAACCGGGATCAGGGCCCAACTCCGGTAGGGTTTCTGCTTCATGCGGCATCCTCTCGATCGTTATCGACCGTGGCGCTAGTGCTTGCCACAGCCTGGAGGGCGGCCTTCACACGCCCGTCGTAGCGCGACAGCAGCAGCCGCGATTCCCCAACGTCCAACTGGCATTTTTTCATGACCAGGGCCACTTTGAGCTCGCCGTTTGCGGCGTCGAGCAGAGCGCAGGCTGCCTCTGCCGGTAGGGCTGTCAGGGCGGAGAGAATCCGCATCGAGCGATCCTTCAGCTTGGCGTTGGTCGGTTGCAGGTCGACCATGAAGTTCCCGTAGGTCTTGCCCAGTCGCACCATGGCGCCGGTGGTGATCATATTCAGTATCATCTTGGTGCCCGTGCCGGCCTTCATGCGGGTAGAGCCGGTTATTACCTCGGGCCCCACTTCGGCGACGATCTTCACGTCGGCCACCACGGCCTCAGCCGCCGACGGGCTGCAGGTGAGAAGGACGGTGCCGCTACCCGTTCGGCGCGCGCAGGCCAGACCGCCGACCACGTACGGGGTGACGCCACTGGCGGCGATGCCGATGACCACATCTGCGCCTGACAGGCCCCGGGACGCCAGGTCGTCTACGGCGCCGTTCGGATCGTCCTCCGCGCCCTCAACCGCCTGGAAGACTGCGTCTGTGCCGCCGGCGATCAGTCCCTGTACCATCTCGGGGTCGGCCCTGAAGGTGGGGGGGCACTCGGAGGCGTCGAGGATTCCCAGGCGGCCACTGGTCCCGGCGCCGAGATAGAACAACCTGCCGTCGCCACTCAGCGCTTCGACCACCATATCGACGGCAAGGGCCACAGCAGGCAAGGCTTTGCCCACCGCTACGGCAATGCCGGCATCCTCGCGGTTGATGATGGCCAGCATCTCGAGAGTGGAGACCTCGTCGATGCGCTCGCTACGTGGATTCCGCTGCTCGGTGAGTAGGTTTGCCCAATCGGCCATCGGCGTAGGTCGGATTTTCACTCAGTTACGGGACAGATCTGCTCGATCTGCGGCGCGATCAAATAAGTGCTTCTTCTGCAACAGTCACTTTTTGTGATTTGATCAAGTATATCAAGGGTAGCCCGAATCTGCAATGCAGCGGACCGCCGACCTTCACCGAAGACCGCCAGCTTACCGCCGGGCGGATTGTCCCTGAGGCGCTGAAGTCCTATATTTAACCGGTTATGTCACATTCAGTTACACCAACAGCACACCAACAGAACACTTGGCTGGGAGATCGTGGATTCACTAGCAAAGAAGTACAATCCTGCTGAAGTCGAGGGCTCTCTGTACGACTCCTGGGAGCGCCGGGGTCTGTTCCGCGCCCGTGTCAACGCGGACAAGACCCCATTCTGTGTAACTATTCCCCCTCCCAATGTGACCGGCGAGCTGCACATGGGTCACGCTATTCAACACGCCATACACGACTGTGTCATCCGCCGTAAACGGATGCAGGGATTCGAAACCCTTTGTCTGCCCGGAACCGACCACGCCGGTATCGCCACCCAGATGAAGGTTGAGGCGAAGTTGCTGGAGGAGGAGGGCAAAACGCGCTACGACGTGGGCAGAGAGGATCTGCTCAGGCGTATATGGCAGTGGAGGGAGGAGTACGGCGATGCCATCTTCCACCAGCTGCGCAAGCTGGGTTGCAGCTATGACTGGACTCGATCTCGTTTTACGCTGGATGAGGGCTACGCGGTCGCCGTCCTGAAGGCCTTTCAGAGGTTTTACGATCGGGGATGGATCTACCGGGGCACGCGCATGATAAACTGGTGCCCGAAATGCGGTACGGTGATCTCAGACCTGGAGACGGAAGAACGCGAGCTCCAGGGGCACCTGTGGCATGTCCGCTACCCCGGACAGGATGGCGGGCCCGATGTGGTTGTGGCGACCACCAGACCCGAGACCATGCTCGGCGACACCGCCGTGGCCGTTCATCCCTCCGACCCGCGTTGGCGCGCGGCCGTGGGCAAGAGGGTGCTGCTGCCGCTGACGGATCGGGATATTCCTATCGTTGCCGACGAGTACGCGGATCCCGAAATGGGCAGTGGCGCCGTCAAAGTCACGCCCGCTCACGACCCCAACGACTACGAGGTCGGTAAGCGCCACCAGCTGGATCAGATCCAGGTGATCGATTTTGACGGGACCATGACCGAAAACGCGGGGCGCTTCCAGGGACAGGATCGATACGACTGTCGCGACCATGTACTGCGGGAACTCGAGCAGCTGGGCCACCTGGTCGACGTAGAGGAACACGAACACGCGGTACCGCACCACGACAAGTGCGGTACCGTAATCGAGCCCCTGCCCATGGAGCAGTGGTTCATGAACATGAAGGTCCTGGCAACCAAAGTCATCCCTCTCCTTCAGCGCTCGGACATCACCTACGTGCCGGATCGATTTCGCTCCTATGCGGTGGATTGGCTCGAAGAAATCCGCGACTGGGCCCTATCTCGACAGATCTGGTGGGGGCATCGTATTCCGGCTTGGTACTGCGCCAACTGCAGCGGGGACGGTCTCGCTCCATTGGGTGGTCTGGATCGCGAGCAAGCGCTGGTGGACGGGAGCTTTCGCGTCTCCGTTGAGGCGGGGGCGGTCCCCGTCGTTCAGGTCGAGCGCCCCGGGCCATGCCCGCGTTGTGAGGCCGATGCATGGGTACAGGATCCGGATGTGCTCGACACGTGGTTTTCCTCAGCGCTGTGGCCGTTCGCCACCCTGGGATGGCCGCAACGCACGGAAGAGCTCGAGTATTTCTTTCCCACGGATCTGATGATTACAGCGCGCGACATTCTGTATCTGTGGGTTCTACGGATGGCGATGACGTCGATGGAATTTCTCGATGAGATTCCCTTCAAGACCGTGCTCGTGCACCCCACCGTCCAGACCAAGGATGGTCGCCGGATGAGCAAGAGCCTGGGTACCGGTCTCAATCCTCTCGACCTCCTGCGTCTGTATGGCGCCGACGCGACCAGGTACAGCCTGCTCCATCAGGCGGGGGCAGCTCAGGATCTGCGTTTCGATGCCGACGTAGTCGATAACGAAGTCACTTCCTCCCTAAGCGCCAGGGCGGGCCAGAACTTCTGCAACAAACTGTGGAATGCGGCCCGTTTCGTGCTCATGAATATGGCTGGATACCAGCCATGTGAGGGCCCGGTGGCTAGTGACGAGCTCGCCGATCGCTGGATTCGCAGTCGGCTGACCGCCACTATTCGGGCGGTCGACGAGCACCAGGACAATTACCGCTTCGGCGATGTGACCCGTGCGCTTTACGACTTCTTGTGGGGAGATTATTGCGATTGGTATCTGGAGCTGGCCAAGGCCCGTCTGTACGAGCGCGACGGCGATATCCGAGGCGCCGCCCAGGCAGTGCTCGTGGAGGTTCTGGAGCAGGCTCTGCGGCTGATGCATCCCATCATGCCTTATATTACTGAGTGTCTCTGGCAGTCGCTGCCGCTGGCAGCTGAACGGCGTGCCGAAAGCATTATGGTGGCTCCGTGGCCTCTGGCCGATTCTGGGACGATAGACGAGTCGGCCGAAGCAGAGATGGCTCTCGTCAAAGAGGTGGTGACGGCGGCGCGTACAGTGCGCAGCGAGTTGGGTGTCCCCCCTGGAAAGAAGGTGAAAATCCTGATTTCCGCAGCCGCTGCAGAGAGGGCGCAGGCGCTGGTGTCAGTCGCGCCCTACGTCGAGATCCTCGCCTCCGCGGAAGAGGTCGAGGTCGGTGTCGATCTGAACCAACCGCCGTCATCGGGCTGTGCTGTGGTGGCGGACGTGGAAATTTACGTCCGCCTCGAGGGTGTCATCGACGTGGCGGCGGAAAGAGCGCGTCTTGAAAAGGAGACCGATAAGTTTCGCTCCTTGTGCGCGGGCCTGGAGAAGAAGCTCGGCAATAGCGGCTTTCTGGAGAAGGCCCCGCCCGCAGTGGTCGAGCGCGAGCGCGAGCGCCTGGTGGAGTACACTGCAACCTTGCACAAGCTCGAAGCCAGTCTGGAGATGTTGGCGTCGTGATTGCGCGTGACGTCGCCAACAAAAGAACCCCGGCGCTTTCGCGATAGCATACCGGGACAGCCAGACCTCGGGTTCAGGCATCCAGGATTACAGACAGGCATCCCGGATTACAGACAGGCATTCCGGATTACAGACAGGCATTCCGGAACTATAAAAGAGGATACGAATTGATTCGGACCGCCTCGCCAGCTATTGCGCTGGGCACCGCGGTCATAGCCCTCGCCCTGGGCATTGGCCAGTGTTACGCAAAATTCGATCCGCCGAGGATTATTCTCCCCATCAATCCCCCCAATGCCAACGGAGCGGCTGCCGGTCAAATGGAGGGGCGTCGGTTCTACATCGACAGAGGCCTGGATCTCAGCATCAACAAAGACGACGTGCTCAATGTATACCGCGAGAAACGTCTGTCGAGGAAGATCCCACGTCCTATTCGCATCTTCATTGGCACCATGGTTATTACCGATTCGCATGAGGGCTCCTCCATCGGGGAGTTCCGTCCGAATGCCGCGGCGATGGCCCAGGCGGTGATCAAGCACAAGACGGCCATGAAAGGGGATATCGTCGTCCCGCGGCTCATGATCGATTCGAGCGTACTCTTCGATGCCGACAGTGCTGGGTTCAAGAGGGGAGTGGTGGAGGAGTTTGCGAAGGTGGCCGAATTCGTCAGGCTGTTCACGCCGTCAAAGCTGATCATTGAAGGTCATACCGACTCCGACGGCGACCCGGGGTCCAACCTGAGACTGTCAGAGGCGCGAGCCAAGGCGATTCGCAGCTACCTGATCACCACCTACAGTTTCATAACCTCCGCGATGGTCGAAGCCAAAGGCTACGGGGAGGCCCGCCCGATTGTCAGCAACGACACCGACGAAAACAAAGCCCTCAATCGCCGTATAGAGGTGCTTGTCTGGGAATGAGGTACTCGCCCGGCGGTACCGGGGCCATGGCTTTCGATTTCTTCACTATTCAGAACTTGGCGGCAGAGCTCGACGAGGCGATGAGCGGTGCCACCATCACGCGCGCCTGCTCAATCGGTGTGCCTGGACCCGGACCGAACCCGGCAGAGCGCTCCGGCGGCGGCAGGATCCCGGATTTGGCGTTGGCCTGGGGATCTGACGTCCACCTGGCGAGTTGGCTGGGGCGCGGAGGAGGGCTCTGCCAAGTGCCGGGCGGACCGCCCCACGAATTGCGCCAGACAATCGGGCCGGAACGCTACCTTGCGGGTGCCACCGTCGACCGGGTGCGCGCGGACCGAGGCGACCGTCTGATCCGCATTGGGCTCTGGCGGGCCGATGCCAACGGAGCGCCCAGCTGGGCGGAGCTGGTGTTCGAACTGATTGAGCCGCACTTCCAGGCCGTCCTCAAGAGCGAGCAAACCCAGAAAGTCGTCGGTTGCTGGCGTGGTCGGGGGGCGGGAGGCAGCCGAATTGTCAAGGGCCAGCCCTATACCCCGATTCCCGGGTCGCCGCGACTGATCCCTGGAGAAGCCGACAGGTCGGAGTATTTCGACCGTATCCGGGCGGAGCCAACACGCACGCTGAACCGGGCTTTGGGGGTCGTGTTGGCCGGCGCCGATCGATCTGTCGCCGATGAGATCCTCTACCGTGCCGCGGCCGACGGCGCTGTGCTCGTGCCGAGCGTCGATGAGGCGACCTTGAGTGCGGTGTGGCAGGTCGCCTGCGACATGTATGTGGCGCATGGGCGTGGCTCGTCGGAGTCCTTCATGTGGGAGGAAGGTGGGAGCGCTTTGTTTTCCTCTCTCAAACCCCTCAGGCCCGTCCGCGTCCTCAGACACTGTACCAGCGTCAGTGATGCGGTGCGCCAGTGGATGGGCGGTCGGGAGCGTGCGGGGCAGGGAGGGCGATTCGAGGCCACGAGCTCGGACCGAGTGCGGAAGCTGAAACGAGATCTACGCAATCTGGGGCGTACCTGTAGAGCCGTCGAAGCGGATCTGGTTCAGGCGGAGAGTGCCGACGAACTCGAGAAGATGGGAAGTCTGATCATGACTCATCTGAGCGCCGTCAGCAGGGGGCAATCTCGGGTCGAGCTGCCTGACAGCTTTGATCCTGCCGGTGCCGCCCGGGTGGGCGTAGAGCTTGACCCGCTTCTGGGCCCGGTGGAGAATGCCGCCCGCTATCTGAAGCGGGCCCGGCGGTTGCGGCGGCGCCTGAACATCCTGCCGACACGGCTGAGGCGGCTTCGACAACAGCAGTCGGAGTTGGAGGGTCTACTCAGTCTGCTCCAGGAAGGGAAGGAGGTGCCCATGAGCGTGCTCGAGAGTGAGGGGTTGAGAGATAGAGACCCCCGACAGCAGACACAGGCCCGCACGAGAGGCGAAGGGGCTCATCCCCGGCGCTATCTGACGTCCAGCGGATGGGCCGTGTGGGCGGGGCGCAACAACAGAGAGAACGACGTATTGACGCACAAGATGGCCGCGCAGGATGACGTGTGGTTCCACGCTCATGGCTACAGTGGCTCTCACGTGGTGCTGCGGCGGGCCGGGCGAAAGGATGAGCCGAGTAGCCGCACGCTGCACGAAGCCGCTGCCGTAGCTGCCTACTGGAGCAAGGGGCGGACCGCGCGAAAAGTCGCTGTCGTCTACACCACGGTGAAATTCGTGACCAAGCCGAAGGGCTCGCCCGCCGGCCTGGCGGTTCTGCGGCGGGAGAAAACCCTCATGGTGGCGCCGGCCCTGTTGCCGCTGGAGGGGGAGGGGGGCTCAAAAGAAGGTGTGCAGGGCGAAGGTAAGGGTATTTGAGTTACCCTCAACATCCTGGGGGACACTCTCTTTGATCCGATAGTAGACGCCCGCCGTCAGGGTTGGCGTCAGGAACGCATCCAGGCCGAGGCTGACACGGCTCCTCTCGTCCTCGTCGATGTCACCGTAGGGGTCGTCATAATCGACGGCGAGGCGCACGTTGATGCTTTGCCGATACCAATACTCCAAACTGCCATAGGCGACGAATTGCTCGCGGTCTGCCCCATCGGATTCATTAATCCAGTCGGTCTCGCCCATCAGCGTAAGGGGACCGATCCGCAGGCTGCCGTAGGGCCCCATGGCGGTCCGCTCGATACCCCCCGATCTATTCCATGAAAACGACCCGCCGAGGATGAGGTTTCCCAGATACACAGACCCAGTCGATGAGAACTGCTTGCCCTTATTGTCATCCCGACTGCCTTGGGTGCCATTGGTAACAGCGGCGATGAGAGAGAGATTACCCGATTCCACTCCCACCTCCGCGCCCAGGTCCTGATTGTCGTAATTGAAGCCCGTGACCCGTCGGATGAAGGCGTCGTCATCCCACAGTCGGATGCCGTACGGCAGCAACATGCGTCCCACTTTGAGGTAGGTTCCGCCCGGCAGGGCCTCGAGAAGGACGAAGGCCTCCCTGCTACTGGCGCCCGATGGTGTAATCGTCTCGTCGAAGTACATCGTCAGCCGCTCGGGAATCAGCGCGGCCTTCAGATACAGATTGCCGCTTTCGACGCCGAAACTGTTGGTGGCGCCCCTCTGGAAGCGGGTGGCACCGTCTTCCGTTTCGAGGCTCTCGTCGACGGAGAACTCACTATTGTTCACCACCATGAAGTCCACGCCCATGGAGATACTGCTGCCCAGAGCGGTGGAGAACTCCATGCTCTGATCGGACAGATCCTCCAGAAGCGGGAAGAGTGCCGTCTGGGTGTAAAGAGAGCCGTAGTCATTCCGCATGCCGCCGCCGGTGTGATTTACGTGGCAGGCACTGCACTTGAGCCCTTCGCGAAAGGCGATATAGGGCTCGGCGACAAGGAGATCAGCACCCGTCAGGCAGAGGGCGCCAAGCGCCCACAGGAAGGTACAAATAGAGGGCTTGATACAGCGCGACAGTGCCTTCGACCCGGCCATGGCGTGTGACCTCGCTATCCGGTGTTACGGTAATGGGGGTGCGATGCGGTGAATGGTCAAAACTACTCCGGGACCGTGGCCACTGTCAAGCAGGCGACGGATGCGTGGGGCTTGTACTCTAAAGCCCGTGCGAGTTCTTGACTTCGCTCGCGTAAGCCCGTTAGTTACATCTGTTTGAGGCCTTTGTTTGATGTCTGTTCCTGCTTGCGGCTTTCCTGGCGCGCAGCCAGGGGAGTGGCTCGCCAACAACTGATCTCACCTGTAACCGGACCCGTTAGTCGATCGACGTGAACGACGCACTGGGGATGATAGAGACTCGTGGCTATGTCGCCATGATCGAGGCCACCGATGCCATGGTCAAGGCGGCGGACGTGCGAGTCCTGGGTTGGCAGGCGGCGGGAGGAGGGCTGGTGACGACCTTGGTCCGGGGTGACGTAGCCGCCGTCCGAGCTGCCTCTGAGGCGGGAGCCGAAGCAGCGGCTGCCGTCGGCGAGGTCGTAGCCGTCCACATTATCCCCCACCCCCACCCGAGTCTCGTATTCCTGCTCCCGGCGGATCCACTCGTTCTCGATTGACCGCCGCCAAAGCTGACATGAGGAGGATCCGCATACCCCTGTTGACGAAGGGGCTCATCTCCGTTTCACTGGTCGCTATCCTGGTGCTTCTCGTGGATCCGAGCTCGGCTTGGGAATCCCTTCGCCACGTGGATCCGGGCCAGCTTGGCCTGGCTGTGGCTGGTGGTCTGTTCGGGCTGGCCGTCCAGTGGGTGAAGTGGCAGAATCTGCTGTCCCACGTCCGTCCCGGGACGACCCGGAAAGAGGGCTTCCAGTCTCTTCTGGCCGGATTTGCAGTGGGCCTGTTTTCACCCGCCCGAATCGGTGAGCTGTCGCGGGGAATTTTCCTTCCCAGTCAGCGCCTGGTCGCCTCAGCCGCAGCTGCGGCTGACCGCCTCTGCTCCTTTGTCGTAACCCTCCTGGCGGGCACGGTCTGCCTCCTGTTCCTCTGGCCGGCTGCCGGCTTGGTTGCGGCTGTTGTCGCGCTGCTTGCGGCACTGCTGGGACTCCGGTGGTTGAGAGGCGAAGTTGATGACGCGAGGGGCAAGGGGGTGGTTGAGCATACTTCCCGCTGGCCAATGCTCTCGGAACTGGTTGCGGCACTCCGCCGCCTGCCCGGGGGAATCTGGTTGGGGACGCTGGCCTGGTCCGGACTTTTCAACCTTATATTCTTCACGCAGTTTCTGATCCTGCTCCGTGGTCTGGGTGGCGAGTTAGCGCTTTCGGTTATCCTGGCCATTCCCGTCATTTTCAGTATCAAGGCCCTGTTGCCCGTGGGGGTCATGGATCTGGGTGTGCGCGAGGTGTCGGCGGTGGTGGTTTTTCGTTCGTTAGGGCTGGATCCGTCACCCGCATTCGACGCCGCCCTGCTGCTGTATGTCATCAATGTCCTCATCCCTGGCCTGCTGGGTTTGTTTTTTGTCGGCCGCTCCGTCGGCGGTGCCACGGAAAATTTGTGGCGGGTCGAGCGGGTGTCCCCGAGTTTTGCCAAGCTCCTCGCCCGATGGGGGCGACTGCGAAATGGCGCTGCTGGCGTCGAGACAGGAGTCTGAGAAATGTCCGGATTTGCCCTTCGTCGCGAGGTCTGCGAGGTCGGTAGAAGGATATACCAGCGCGGCTACGTCGCCGCCAATGACGGGAACATCAGCGTCCGGATTGGCGAGGACCGTATTCTGTGCACCCCCACCGGGGTCAGCAAGGGATATATGAAGGAGAGTATGCTCGCCATCTGCGACATGGACGGCGTGCAGGTCTCCGGTGAGATGAAAATATCCTCCGAGCTCCGCATGCATCTCGAGATTTACAAATTGCGGCAGGACTGTAACGCCGTCATCCACGCCCATCCACCCACGGCTACGGGATACGCCGTGGCCGGAATCGATCTCACCCAGTGTGTTTTACCGGAGGTGATCGTGAGTCTGGGGGGGGTGCCACTGGCCGCCTATGGCACTCCAGGAGGACCGGAAATCGTCGAACCCATGAAGGCTCTGCTCGAAAAGCACGATGCCGTGCTGATGGCGAACCATGGCGTGGTCACCCTCGGCAACCACCTCATGGACGCTCATTTCAAGATGGAGACCGTCGAGCATTTCGCGAAAATAGCCTTGACCGCACATCAGCTGGGTGGTACCAAGACCCTTACCGGCGACCAGGTCCAGGGCCTGCTGGAGCTGCGATCTCGATTCGGCATCACTGGACGCCCCGGGTGTGACCTAACGGCCGCCGCATCGGCCTCCGGTGCAGACGGATCCACGAACGAGCTGGTCGAGCTTATTACCGGCCAGGTGCTGCAGCACCTCAAGGGGCAATGACCGGGCGCGCTCAGCCGGAATCCGGCCCTCAGCAGCAGCAGGTGGGAGACTGCCCGCGCGAGCGCGCGGCCAGTCTGGCGAGATGTTCCTCGCGGTGGCTGTGGGGAGTGGGGGTCGCCGCTCTCCTCATGGCTATAGGCGTGGGAGAAGGTCAACCGGGGCAGGTGAACGCCAACCCGGCAGACTCGACCGTCGCGACAGATTCGGCAGCGGTGCCCGAGATGGTCAGCCTGGTGAATCAAGGCGAATTCCACGCCGCATGTGCGCTGCAGCCAAGCTGTGCGACGCGCAGAGGCGGACCGAGGCGTCAGCTCGATCTCGCCATCGCCATGTACGAGGCCGCCATGGCGGCTGGCGCCGGCAGTGCCGAATTTCTCAACCGGCTGTCAGAGCTCTATATGGCTGCCGGTTCGGTCGACCAGGCGTTGACGGTCCTGCGACGCTCTCTGCTGGAGAAGCCTGGACAGCTTGTCGTTTACTCGAAGATCGGAGAGGGCTTTCTCGCCGCTGGCAAGCTCGACTCCGCCATCCACTATGTGAGTGCCGCGCTTGATCTTTCCCCTGAGCGCTCTGATATTCACAGCTCTATCGGATTTCTCTATCTGCAAGGGGGCCGGATCGAGTTAGCTAGAGCGCATCTCAACTCCGCCATTGAGCTCGACGACGGCAATTCCGAGGGGCATCGCTATCTCGGCTTCTACTACTCTCAGCTCGACTCCGTAGAGGAGGCCATCGGTGAGTATGAGAGGGTGTTGGAGCTTCTCCCCGATGATCTGGAGGGACTCAACAATCTCGCCTTCCTCCACGCCAGCCAGAAGGCCTATAGTCAGGCGCTCGAATACTACAAGAAGGCGAAAGCCCTCGCCGTGGATCCCGAGCTGACGCATGCGGTGAACGTGAACATCGACGCGATCAAAGCCATACTGAGCGGCAAGATGAGGGCCCGGTACATTCTGGTGCAGACCGAATCAGAGGGCAGAGACATCCTCCAGCGCCTCAACGGCGGCGAGGATTTTACCCAGCTCGCGGCCCAGTTTTCCAGGTCGCCCAACGCTCGTGATGGGGGTGATCTGGGTTTTTTTGGGCCAGGGGATATGCTGCCGGCCGTCGAGGAAGCTGTTCTTGGCCTGGAGGTGGGTCAACTGAGCGACGTGATCGCGATCGAGCAAGGCATCATGATCCTTCAGCGCCTCAACTGATCGCAAAACGGCCAGAAGCAGACCGGGGGGCCGCTTCTGGCCGCAGGGAGGGCGCGAGCCCAGACCGGAGGGCTCGCATTGAGGTAGACGCGCCACAGGGGAGAGGGTTCCCGCGCGATCTCAGAGATCCGCGAGTGGCGTCCCAGCTCGCGACCACGTGGCCTAGATGATTGACCAACAGTAAAATAAGTGTTCATTCCAAGTAAGTTGATGAATGGGCAGTCATGAAACCTGCTCCTGAGCGCGGGGCCGGAAACCTGCGCGTGAGTGCGGAGCTGGCGGTGGCGGTGGCTCTGGCGGCAGTACTCAGTCTCGTAAGAATCAAGTTGCCACACCTACTGTACGGTGGTTCAGTCAGTTGTCACTCGCTTCCTATCCTGGCCGTGGCGATCCGGCACGGCATGCGCAAAGGCGTCCTGGCCGGAGTCGCCTATGGCTTCGTCAGCTTTATCATCAGCCCCTATCCATTCCATCCGATCCAGGTAGTTCTCGACTATCCAGTAGCATTCGGTGCCCTGGGGATGGCAGGGCTGCCTGGCGCTCTGGCTGGAGTCGGCGGTGCCGGGCCGCCATCGAGGTGGCTGATCATTGCCGGTGTGCTTCTGGCCAATGGCTTGCGTTTCCTCTGTCACTTCGCTTCCGGATGGGTGTACTTCGCCCACTTCGCGCCCGAGGGCGTGCAGGTCTGGCGCTACTCTCTGTTCTACAACGGCAGCTACATGCTGCCCGAGGCGCTGATAGGCCTGTTCCTGATGCAGCTCGTCTTGAGAAGGCTGAACAGCGGGCGATGACGGGCGAACAGCGACGTGACCCACCAGGCCCACAAGGTCCACAAGGTCCACAAGGTCCACAAGGGCACGAGGTGGTGCGGGGAGAATGAGGATTCGCGTCCAGGCGGATGTAGATTATCCTGAGATGTCTCGACGACGGATCAAGTTTATTTCGAAACCTCAGCGGCTACCTTATATTAGGAGCGCCAAGGGATTACAAAGCGCCAAGGGACTATGGTGGGAGGTGATCGGTCTGGGTGATCGGTCTGGGTGATCGGTCTGGGTGATCGCCATTATGCGTACCCACCCCCGCAGGTGAGGCGACTCGAGGGCAGGTCCGGAAATTCCTTCCCCCTGCATCTCTGTCCCCGTCTACCTCTTACTCCTCAACATATGGGGGAGGGCAACAGCCGATAGCCAGCAATGGTATTCATTCGATGGATATAGGCCATGTCGCCAGCTTCATAGAGAGGGCACGAATCTTGCTCTCCTTGCCGGCTATGGGGAGGATTGCGGACGGATACGCTTCGTCAGGTGCGAGGATGGCGCTATTGACTACTCAGGGGCATAGATCATGAACAAAGGAGAATTGCAGGAGGTCGTTATGCGACTGGAGGCGCTCGAGGCGCTGGCCAAGTTGTTCAACAACCTCTGGTTTGAGCAGATCAAGCGAGACATAACGGATTCGAAGGTCCAGGCCTACCTGATGGTGTTCGAGGATGCTTTCCCACACCTGAATCACGTTATCGAGTTCGTGCGCAAGAGCGCGGACGTTCTCACCGATGGCTCTCCCGACCGCGAGCACTGGTCACGCCTTCAGGGGGAGTTCGAATCCCTCAGGCTGCTTTTAGGTGAAGAGCAGGTGCAGCACAGACCGGGTCCCCCGCGCGGCGTCAGTCCAGTCCTGTCGCTGACACCGAGGTTACCGACAGGGAGAAAGAGGCCTTGGGGGCGGTTGATCAGGGCGATATCGATGCCCTGTTTGTCGAAGCCACTACTGAGCCGGCACCTGCGGTAGATCCAGCGCCGAACGATATCGATACCCTGTTCGTAGAGGCGGGTGCGCCGGCAGCCGAAGTGGATGTTGGACAAGACGATATCGATGCCTTGTTCGAGAATGGCTCAAGCAGCCTGGATGACGAAGAGGAGCTGGACGAGTTGGAAGTGGCCGACAGCAATGGCGAGCAGCCGCTGATGCCAGCGGCGAAAATGGAAGAGGAGGCGGATGCCCTGCTCGAAGAGGAGATCGTGTTAGAGGATCTGCTGGAGGATGAAGTCGACGACGACGACAGTGCTGAGGCTGACGACGACGAACTGAAGGACCTGCTGGCTGACGGGTCGGTCGATGAGGCCGCCGATGATACCGAAGACTTCGGTCTGCTTGAAGAGGACGACGCTGATGAAGAAGGCGAGAGCGATGATGACGACAACGACGTGGGTGCGGGGATTTCCGATGAGGAAATGACAGCGCTTCTAGAAGCCGATGAAGATGATGAGGAGGATTCCGGAGATGGGAAGGCAGTAGCAGCCGAGGCAGAGGTCGAGGTAGACAGCGAGGATGAAGAGTCGATAAGTCAGGACGAGATAGACGCCCTCTTCGGATAGCGAGGAGTCGACCAGCCATCGCCCTGTTTAAGGGAGGCCACGCAGGGTGCCTTCGCGTTGGTCGCGGCTGCCCGCATGGGATCCGTCGCTAGTTTTCTAGGCCGATAGCGCGGACCTGGGTCCCCAGTCTTGCAGCGCGGCGTCTGGTGCGGTATGTTTCATTGTTCGAGCCCCCCTTCCTTATCATGCCTCACGACGCCTGAACTGCCAACAGCTGCACTTCGAGATGACCACCTACCAAGCTTGGTTTCAATGCATTCGCTGCGGCGATGGACCGTATCGCCTCGCCGAGATTGTCTATGAGTGCAAACGCTGCGGGGGACTCCTGGAGGTCTGTCACGACATGGACGCCCTTCGGAGGCGCTCGGGCCAAGAGTGGAAAGAGCTCTTTGACAGGCGTTACATGCGCACTTCATTTCCCTATGGCAGCTCGGTGTGGGGGAAGATGGAGATGGTCTGTCCGGAGGTCGAAGAGGCAAATGTCGTCTCCATGTACGAGGGGGGAAGTAACCTCTTCTGGGCCGAGCGTCTCGGGCGGGAGCTCGGGCTCGAGGATCTGTGGATCAAACAGTGCGGCAACAGCCACACCGGATCTTTCAAAGATCTGGGCATGACCGTTCTGGTTTCAATGGTCAAGCAGATCAGGGCCGAGAGACAGGATGTAGCCGCAGTGGCTTGTGCCTCGACGGGGGACACTTCAGCCGCTCTGGCCGCCTATGGCGCTGCCGCCGGCATTCCGGTTATCGTCTTTCTTCCCAAAGACAAGATCTCCCTCTCCCAATTGATTCAGCCCGTGGCCAACGGGGCCCTAACCCTCATCCTGCGCGCTGATTTCGATGGCTGCATGCGTCTGATGCAGGAGATCTGTCGCCGGGAGAACCTCTACCTCGCCAACTCCATGAATTCCCTGCGGATAGAGGGCCAGAAAACCGTCTCGATCGAGCTCACCCAGCAGAACGACTGGCGCGTTCCGGATTGGGTCGTCATTCCTGGCGGCAATCTCGGGAACGTGACTGCCCTGGGGAAGGGATTCTGGGAGATGAAGGAGATGGGGATAATCGATCGGCTGCCCAGGATCGTTGTGGCCCAGGCCGCCAACGCCAATCCCCTCTACCGGAGCTATCTATCGGGGTTCGAGACCTTCGAACCCATGGTGGCACGCGATACGCTCGCCTCAGCTATCCAGATCGGCGACCCGGTGAGCGCCGAGCGGGCCGTGCGGACGTTGAAACGCTTCGAAGGGATCGTCGGCGAGGCGACCGAAGACGAACTGGCAGATGCCTGTGCGCGCGCTGACAGGACCGGTTTATTCACCTGCCCCCACACCGGGGTGGCACTCGCTGTTCTCTTCAAACTGATCGACGCCAAGGTGATTGGCACGGACGACACCGTCGTCGTCGTGTCGACGGCTCACGGTCTCAAGTTCACCGACTTCAAGACGCGCTATCACGCCGATGAATTGGCCCAGCAGTTCGGTGTGAGTGCTCGGGGCGCCAACCAGCCGGTCGAGGTGGAGGCCAACTACGATGCGGTCAGAGGGGCCATCCTGAGCTCGCTCGAATGCGTAGCGGCATGAGTCAATGACCGGGAGGACGCACCAGGACACCGGCGACTCGACCCTCTCCGTCCACGGGGGAGAAGATCGGGAGAAGCTCGACGGTTCACTGACCCATCCCATCGCCCAGACCTCTACCTTTGTGTTCGCCAATCTGGATGAATTCGAGGCCCTCAAGGCGGGAAAGAGATCCGGTTTCGAATACGGCCGCTATGGCAACCCCACGGTGCGGGCGGCGGAGCGCAAGCTCGCGGCCCTCGACCACGCCGAGGATGCCCTGCTGTTTTCGTCTGGCATGAGTGCCATCTTTACGGTGCTGATGGCCATGCTCCGGAGCGGCCAGCACCTGATAGCGATGGAGGACTGCTATCGCCGCACCGTCCAGCTTTGCGACGTACTGGCGAAATTCGGCATTGAGAGCAGCTTCGTGCGCCCCGGCGACCTTCGCGGATTCGAGGAGGCGATTCGGCCCAACACCCGCCTCGTCTTCACCGAGTCTCCCACCAATCCCCATCTTCGCGTCGTCGATCTCGAGAAGCTGGTTCCCCTCGCCAGGGAGCACCGTCTGAAGGTGCTCATAGACAGCACCTTTGCCACGCCCATAAACCAGTGCCCTCTCGACTTCGGGGTCGATCTCGTCTTTCACAGCGCTACCAAGTATTTGGGGGGACACAACGATCTCCTGGCCGGCTCTGTGTGCGGCTCCGCCAACCTCATAGCGGCCATTAAGGATTTCCGTGACATCGTGGGAACCATGTCCGATCCGCAGACGAGCTATCTGCTCATCCGGGGGCTGAAGACGCTGGGCCTGCGAGTTGAACGGCAGAACCAGACGACGATGGAGATCGCCGGTTTTCTCGAAGGTCACGAAAAGGTGAAGCGAGTGTTCTATCCGGGGCTGGCGAGTCACGACGACCACGAGGTGGCGATACGTCAGATGGCGGGATTCGGCGGAGTTGTCAGCTTTGAGATCGATGGCGGCCTGGACCGGGCCCGGGCATTCGTCCACGCACTTGAAATCCCCTACCTCGCTCCCAGCCTGGGTGGCGTGGAATCGCTGGTCTCGCACCCCGCCACCGTCTCCTATCACGACCTGAGCTGGGAGAGCCGCCAGGCCATCGGTATCACCGACGAGCTAATCCGCTACTCCGTGGGAATCGAGAACAGCGCAGATCTGATCGCCGACCTAGATCGTGCGCTTGCAGCGATATGATCGCGGCGGCGAATCAGGCGAGAGCCGAGGGCGTCGGCATCGACGGGCACAACACAGGCTCCTGCCGCAACTTTGTCTGACATAGACTGGCACCGTGAGATGCTCTGCGACCGCCACCGCGTAACCGCCTTTCGGCAGGCGGTGAAGAAGGCGGTGTCTCCCGGCGATGTGGTCGTCGATATAGGTACCGGGACCGGACTCCTGGCACTGCTGGCCATCGAGGCGGGCGCCGCTCGCGTCTACGCCATAGAGCAAGGCGAGATCATCGTCATAGCGCGGCAGATCGCCCGCCAGAATGGACTCGATGACCGCGTCAGCTTTATACGCGGCGACTCTCGGCAGGTGGAAATCGGCGAACGGGCCGACCTGGTGATGGGCGAGCTGATTGGCTCACTCGGGCTGGACGAAGACATCATCACCATCTTTTGCGACGCCCGGGAACGCTTTCTCAAACCGGGAGGGCGGCTGCTGCCCGACAGTCTCGATCTCATAGTTGCCCCTACCGAGGAGGGGGAGACCCAGGCTGCGTGGAAGCGCGATTTTGAGAGCGAGTGCGGCCTTGACTTCTCCCCCTTCACAGAGCTTTCCCAGCACAGGACACTGGGTCTGTGGGCTGACCCGGACAAGCTGCTGGCACCAGGTAGCGCTCTGCTGCGCTGTGACTTTCACCGGGATACTCCCGCAATCCTGCGCGGCGAGGTGGAAACGGACATAACCCGGAGCGGCATCCTGACCGGCTGGGTGAGCTGGTTCGTAGCGCGCTACAGAGGCCTGCCCTTTTTGACCACTCGACCGCCGATTGACGGGTCGAGTTGGGAGAACGTCGTTTTTCCCACCGGTGACTCGGTTGCGGTCAGTGCCGGCGATTGCGTCCGCTTGAAGCTGCGTCGAGACAATCCGTTCTGGGGTTGGGAAACCCAGTTTGGCGAGGGAGAATGGCGGACATTCGGTGAGATCTACGGGGTGCCGCCGCGCGATCTCGTCCCGCGCGAGGATTGAGGTGTGGAGGATCAAAGCAGATGACACAAGCGGACGAAATGAGTGACCCAGTGGCAGGAGAGAACTCCCTTTCAGATTCCGGCAACCCAGCACGATGGCACGAGTGGTCGTCCGGCTCCAAGCGCCCCAGACGTCTTCGGGGCTCGGTTCTAATGCGCGACATGGTTCGGGAACATCACGTCCGCCGGGAAGACTTGATTCTGCCGTTGTTCGTCTGTTCGGGCTCAGGTGTTCGTCGAGAGATCGAGGCTATGCCCGGCAACTATCAGATGTCGATAGATGTCCTGCTCGAGGAGTGCCGCGAAGTGGCGGGCCTGGGCGTGCCTGCGGTCATTCTCTTTGGCATTCCAGCGCACAAGGACGCGACGGGAAGCGCCGGATACGACCCGCAAGGCATCGTCGCCCGGGCTATTGGCGCCATCGTGGAAGCCGATCTGGAACTGCTGGTGATGGCGGATGTCTGTCTGTGTGAATACACCGATCACGGTCACTGCGGCGTGCTGGACGGCGGCGAAGTCGACAACGATCGAACCGTTGAGCTGCTGGTGCGGGAGTCTCTGGTTTACGCCGGCGCCGGGTGCGACGTGATCGCCCCGTCCGATATGATGGATGGCCGCATTGGTGCCATTCGCCACGGACTCGATCGCGGTGGACACCAGGATGTTCCTATCATGGCATACGCGGCCAAGTACGCCTCGGCCTTCTACGGGCCTTTCAGAGATGCGGCCGGATCGGCCCCTCAGTTCGGGGATCGGCGAGGATATCAGATGGACCCTCCCAACGCTCGGGAGGCCATGCGGGAAATCGAGCTGGACCTGGCTGAAGGCGCCGATATCATCATGGTGAAACCCGCCCTGGCCTATCTCGATGTACTGCGAGAGGCCCGGTCCAGATACGACGTGCCGTTGGCAGCCTACAACGTGAGCGGCGAGTTCGCCATGATAAAGGCGGCGGCCGAACGAGGCTGGATCGACGAAATCCGCGTCAGAGACGAGGTCTTGGTGTCGATCAAGAGAGCTGGAGCAGACATGATACTTACCTATTTCGCCAAGGATGTGGCGCGATCGCTGAAGTGAGTGAGTGAGTGAGTGAGTGAGTGAGGGGCAGACCCACCGGAGGCGCGATCTGCTGAGGAGAGCGCCCTGAATCTATGAAGAATTATCTCAAAATCATGGCGGGCTCGAGCAATCCCGAACTGGCAAAGGGGATCTGCGAATATCTGGACTGTGCCCCGGGCCGGATCGATATTTGTCGTGCCTCCAACGGCACTATCAAAGTCAAGATCCAGGAAAACGTGAGGGAGGATGATGTCTTCGTAATCCAAACCTCCTGCTCGCCGGTGAACGACCATTTTATAGAGCTTCTGCTTATCATAGACGCCCTGAAATACGCCTCGGCGCGTCGCATCACGGCCGTTTTACCCTATTATCCCTATGTGCGCTCGGACAAGAAGGACGAGCCCCGCATTTCTATCAGTGCCAGGCTGGTGGCCGATCTCCTCGAGACCGCCGGGGCGAGCCGCATCCTGACGATGACGCTGCACTCACCCCAAATCGCCGCATTCTCGCGCGTTCCGGTCGATCAGCTGTGGGCGACAAATCTCCTGTGCAGCCATTTGCGGGAGACCAGGGACCTGTCTAATGCCGTGGTCGTGTCCCCTGACGTGGGCAGTGCAGACGAGGCCAGCTACTATGCGCGCCAGCTGCATCTGCCCCTGGCGATCATGGACAAGCGACGCAAGGGAGACGACGAGAAGGCGGAAATTCTCAACGTCATCGGCGATATCACTGACAAGGACGCCCTGCTTTTTGACGACGAGGTGCTCACCGGTGGCTCGATGATGGAGGCCACGCGGCTGCTCAAGGCCAACGGCGTGCGCCGGGTCATGGCGGGCTGCACTCACGGGGTTTTTTCCGGCAACGCCATCGAGCGCATCGAGGAGTCGCCGGTGGAAGCGTTTTTCAAGACAAATACCCTCCCCATGCCGGCGGGGGCGAAATCCACCAAGATGGAGACTATCTCCGTGGCCAGGCTTTTCGGTGACGCCATCAAGGCTATCCATCACGGTGAATCGGTCAGTCGACTCCTGAGTTGACCCCGCCGATTAACCTACACCATCACTCAACCAGCGAAACACGAGAACAAGACATGGCCAGCAAATTCGCTATCGTCAAAGAGCTGTGGCTCTTCATGAAAGTGAGGAAGAAGTGGTGGCTGGGACCCATATTCACCACTCTCATCCTCCTGGGATTGTTGATTGTGCTGACCGAAGGCTCGGCCGTGGCGCCCTTCATATACGCCCTGTTTTGAGCTCAGCCACCTGTCAGTGCACGACGAGGAGCGCTAGCAGAAGAAGCTGCCACATCAGCTCTCAATAGGGCTGGTAGTGGCCGTTTGCCGAGCCGCCTGGAGCACCTTTTGACAGTCTGTAGGCAGATCGTCTATCTTTGTTTCGGACAGAGACTTCGGCGCTTCGCATCGGTGCAGTTTCAGGCTTGACCAAGGGTGAATCAGGGCATCGCCAACACCGCTAGCTACTGCGTTCGGGTTGTGGTCCAGGGCCGCGTCCAGGGGGTTGGATTCCGCTACTTCGCGCGCGAGCGAGCCGCCTCTCATGGCCTGGGCGGATATGTGCGCAACCTTCCCGGTGGCGAGGTGGAGGTCAGGGCAGCTGGTTCCCGGCATTCCCTCGACGCGCTTGTTTGCGACCTGCGCCGCGGACCCAGAATGAGTTCAGTGGTCGAATGCATCGTGGAGTGGACGAGTGACCACCCCGCGAGCTTCACCGAGTTCACCATCCGCCCCTAATACAGACGAGTTAGATGATCTCACAGCTGAAAGAACTCATTCGGGACATTCCAGACTTCCCCAAAGCGGGGATTCTATACCGCGACATTACGACCCTGCTCAACGACGCGGCGGGCTTGAAACAAGCAGTGGCGGCCATGGTAGAGCCTTTCGCGGTCGAGAAAATCGATGCCGTTTTCGGTGTGGAGGCGAGGGGGTTTATCTTCGGGGCACCCATGGCTCTGGAAATGCAGTGCGGCTTCGTGCCGGTTCGCAAGGCCGGCAAGCTGCCAGGGGAGGCCCTCCGCGAGGACTACGACCTCGAGTACGGAAGCAGCAGTATCGAGGTGCACCGGGATGCTGTAGAGACCGGAGCGCGCGTCCTGCTGGTGGATGACGTGCTGGCCACGGGGGGCACTATGCGGGCAACCTGCCGACTGGTTGAGCAACTGGAAGTCAAGATCGTGGGGGTGTGCTTTCTGGTGGAGCTCCGGTCGCTTGAGGGGCGGGCAAAGCTCGAAGAGTATCGCGTCGAATCCGTATTGCAGTACGACTGACCACGCCGCGGAAGATCTCGTAACGAGAGGCACCCTTGGCGATGCACGAGTCGCGGACAGGTTACAGGACGCCAGCTGCAAGATGGCGTAAGTGAAATCGTTCAGAATGGCTTATTCGTGAAGTTCATGGTGGCAGATAGGAGACGGAGAGATATAGATGCCCGGACGTAGCAAGAGACCGACAAAGAGCGAACTGGAGGAGGATCAGTTCGTCGAGTGGATACTCAAGGCGGTGGCCTACATCAAGGAGAGAGCGCAGCTGTTTATCGTCGGAGCCGCGGCGATTGCAGTGGTCATCTTCGCTGTCGGTTACGTCAAGGCCTCGCAGGCTACGGCCAAAAGAGAGGCCGCGGAATTGCTGGGGAAGGCTCTCATTGATGACGAGGTAGGAGTGGCGACCCAGTCGATTCTGAAGTTTGAGACGCTGACCGACTCCTACGCCGGCACTCCTGCTGCCGCGCAGGGGACGGTGATTCTCGCCAATCGCTACTTTGCACAGGGGCGATACGACGAGGCAGAGGCGCTGTACAGGTCCTATGTGAATGACGCCAGCTCTATCGACATCCTCTTGTTTGCCTCGAGATCGGGCATTGCCGCCTGCTACGAGGCGCAGGGGGAATTTCAGCGTGCCGCCAAGGAGTATCTGGCCTATGCGGCCGATAACGTCGGTGCTCTGCAGTCATCTATCGCCCTGATGGACGCGGCTCGGTGTCAACGCCTGGCGGGGAATGGTTATTCGCTGAAGGAGCTCCTACAGCGAATAACCAGGGAATACCCGAGGTCACCTGTCGCCGCCAGGGCTCGCGATGAGCTCAACATGCTCTAGGTCTACTGTGTTCCTGCATCATGAGTGACTCTCTCAAAGTTTTCGCTGGGACCAGCAATCCGGAGCTTTCCACCAAGATATTCGAATCGCTCGGTCAGGAGCCTGGGGCTATCGAGTTCGTGCACTTTAGCAATGAAAACATCAAGGTGAAGATCAACGAGAACGTCCGGGGGTGCGACGTCTTTCTAATCCAGACTTCCTGTCCGCCCGTGAGCGACTACCTCATGCAGCTTCTGATTGCCCTGGACGCGCTGAAATACGCCTCTGCGGGGCGCATTACAGCGGTTCTGCCGTACTATCCGTACTCCCTGGCTGACAGGAAGGACGAGCCCAGGATCTCGGTTGCCGCGCGGCTGATAGCGGATCTCTTGGCCGAGGCGGGCACAGATCGAATTCTCACCATGACCCTTCACAGTCCGCAGATTATGGGCTTTTGCCGGTTTCCGGTGGACCAGCTAAGCGGAGTGCCCACCATTTGCGGACACTTCTCCCAACTCGACCTGCACAACTGCGTGGCCGCGGCGCCCAATATCAGCCGCGCCAAGGTGACCGAGGCGTACGCTAAGCGGTTGGGATTGCCGCTGGTCGTCATAGATCAGCATCCCTCCTCCAACGGGACGGGACACATCCATGGTGTGATTGGCGAAGTGGAAGGTCGCGACGTCATCCTCTTCGACGACGAAGTCGTCACCGGCGGCTCTATGGTTGAAGGCGCCGCGGCGCTCCGAGCCAGGGGCGCTCGAGACATCCACGCCGGGTGCGTGCACGGTACTCTGGCAAACGGCGCGCTCGAAAGCGTCCACGAGTCGGTGCTCTCCTCGCTGACGGTTACCGACACGATTCCGCAGGAGTCGGCGAGACGGAAGACCCCAAAACTCAATGTGTGTTCCGTCGCTGAGCACTTCGCCGACGCTATCAAGGCCATTCACGAAGAGACGTCCATCAGCTCCCTGTTCAACTGAGAGTCGCAGGTCCACATGCCGGCAGTCCTGGGTGCCAATCAATATCTCGGATCGACAGTCTCGACACCGACTTGCTCTTCATGGTGGTGGTGGCGCTAGGGGGAGTCGTTGTGGGCCTGGCGTTGTTCAGGGGGGTTGGGAGGTTGAGAGAGTCGAGTAACCTGCGGAAGTCGTCGTGGAAGACCTTTGAGAAAGTCGCCAAGGTCAGGGGACTGACATCGCTGGAAGTCTCAACTTTGAGATCCGTCGTACGAGCATCGAAAATAGAGCGGCCATCTCAGGTCCTGGGATCGATACTCCTGTTCGACAAATGCGTGGACAGAGCTCTGGACAAAGAGGCACTCTCATCGGTAGAGCAGGGGGGTTGCTCGACGGGATCAGGGAAAGGCTGGCAACGGCCACCGTTGTCTGGGACCGGCGTTCAGATCGCAGGGATTTCGAGCGCGCTGACTGCGGCCTCGATATTCACATCCGACTCGTGTCCAGGGACAGCATGGACGAGGAACTGAAGAGCAGCTATCAGGAAGGAGACGCCAAATTCAACGAAGCCTTCGAGGAGCTGTTGGCTGAAGTACCCTCCGGGGCAGCTCATGTGCAGAATCTGTGCGCCGGCGGCGTGTCGCTGTTGCTTTCCCACGAGGATGCTGCAGGCGCAAAAGTCGGCGACTACGTCAGCTTGGAGTCCGGTGACACTCCAGTCCCCTTCAACTTGGATAGCCTGAGTGCAAGAGTGACGGGGACCCAGGAACTGAAGGACGAGGGCAAGATCAACCTGAACCTCTCCTTCCTGCCCTATGAGCGCGAACTTCGACGGCAGATCATCGGCGTAGTTTACGAGGCAGCGGAAGCCGCACCGAAGAAGTCCGAGCCCGACATCGCTCAGGGGACAGAAAAGCAGGACGCCAAAGCTGCGGCGAAAACGCCGCCGCAGACAATGCCGACCCAGAAAGGGGTGGCACGAAAATCAGCGGCGAAGAAAAAAAGCCGCAAGACGCCGGCGGAGGAAGCGAAAAAGGGCAAGACCAGCGTCAGACCGCGGCGGAAGAAGCGCCGACGCCCCGATGCAGCCTCTAAGACAGACCGAAACGAATGATCCACGGATTCCCCACAGCATGAAGATAGCGATCCTCGCCGACATACACGCCAATGCCGAAGCGCTGGAGGCGGTTCTGTCGGCGGCCGATAAAGCGGGCGCCGGGCGCGTTATCGTGCTCGGGGATGTCGTCGGTTACGGTGCCGATTCCGCAGCTTGTATCCGTCGCCTGCGGGAAGCCCGCGTGACTTGCGTTCTGGGCAATCACGACCAGGCTCTGGTCGATTGCCGTCAGGCCCGTTCGCTGAATTCCCTTGCCAGGGACGCTATCATCAGGTCCCGTGACATGGTCACGGCCCCCGATCTCGACTACCTCCGCTCCTTCGCCTATCGACACGTGTCCTATGGCGGCGCTTTCTCTCACGCCAATCCGATTAAGCCCGAAGAGTGGCGACACATGCTGCTCTTGCCCGATATGGTCTGGTGCCTGGCCCGGCAGGACTGGCGCATCGCCTTTATCGGTCATACACATCATCCCGGGATATACTGTGCCAGGGAGGAAGCCCAGGTCGCCGAGCTCACTTCTACCGAGGTGGCTATCGGCCGACACCGATACCTCATCAATCCCGGTAGCGTGGGGCAGCCAAGAGATGGCGACTGGCGCGCCTCCTTCGGACTTTGGGATCTGAATCGACAGTACTACAAGTTGCACAGAGTGGAGTACCCGGTGCAGCAGACTCAGCGGAAGATTCGAGAGGCGGGATGGCCCTACTACCTGGCGGACCGGCTGAGCAAAGGGGAATGAGCCCCCTGCGGAGGCCGACCTGAAAGGCCGTGTACTGCGAGTATCCGGCCTTCAGTCTCTGGTAGAGGCCGGCCGCGGCCAGTGGCAGTGCGAGGTCCGCGGACGGCTCAAGGCGGGTCGAAGAAAGACCACATCCGCCGTAGTCACCGGAGACTGGGTGGAGTTCACTGCCACCGCTCCCGACTCGGGGATCATCGACAGCATCCATCCTCGTTACTCCAAGATCTCCCGCGCTGCCAGCGGCAGTAGATCCTACGAGCAGCTACTCGCTGTCAACGTCGACCTGCTCGTCGTCGTCGTCGCTGCCCGAAGTCCAAGGATCGTCCCAGGCTTTATCGATCGAGCGTTGGTCACCGCCCAGCTGGGTAATCTCGAGCCAGTAATCTGCATCAACAAGATCGACCTGGATCCCGAACGCCGGTGCGGCGAGCTGGCCTCTGTGTACACTGATCTCGGCTATCGCGTCTTGCTCACGAGCGCCGAAACAGGGGAGGCGGTGGCAGAGCTGAAGGAGATGTTCGCGGGTCGCGTGTCCGCTCTGGTGGGTCAATCCGGGGTGGGCAAATCGTCGGTCCTCAATCGCATCGATCCCGAGCTATCGATCGCCACCGATACGCTCATGAAGACCCATGACCGGGGTCGTCACACCACCGCGGCATCCCAGCTTCACCGGCTGGACTCCGGCGGATACGTCGCTGACACCCCTGGGATCAAGGAGCTGCGTCCCTGGGGGGTAGATCGGTCCACCCTGGTTAGCTATTTTGTGGAAATGGCCCCCCTGGTCGAGCACTGCCGGTTTCGCGACTGCAGCCATACAGGAGAGCCCGACTGTGCCATCACCGAGGCCGTTCAGAGTGGGGAAGTGGCGTCCATGCGATACGAGGGGTTCAAGCGAATGAGGGATAGTCTCGGGGAGAAAACGAGGTGATTGAGCTATCTCTGAGCGCACTGCTCAAGGTCTACGGCCGCCGGCTGGGTATGCGACTTCTCGCCGGTGAGAATGGCATGGACCGCACCATCAACAGCAGCGATGCCAATCGCCCCGGCCTGACGCTGACGGGATTCGTTGAAGTCGTCACCTTTGATCTGACGCAGATCCTCGGCAATCACGAAATCGAGTATCTCCGGACACTCACTCCTGAACGCCGCCTCCAGGCCCTGGAGATCATCTACCAGTTCGACATTCCGTGCGTCGTCATCACCGGCCGGGGAAGACTCCTGCCCGAACTCAGGGTCCTGGCGAACAAGCACAACGTGCCTTTGCTACGGTCCGAGTTTGATACGACAAAATTCATCCATCTCTTGCATTTCTATCTGGACGACGTATTTGCCCCGCGAGCGACGGTGCACGGAACGCTTATGGATGTCCATGGCGTAGGTCTCCTGTTCGCTGGTCGCAGTGCTATCGGCAAGAGCGAGGTGGGACTCGATCTGGTTGAGAGGGGACACCGTCTCGTGGCCGACGATACCGTGATCATCACCCGTCAGGCACAGGGAATTCTGGTGGGACGAAGCCCGCAGGTGCTCCAGGATCATATGGAGATCCGCGGCATCGGCTTTATCGACGTAAAAAGGATGTTCGGCATTGGCGGAACCAGGCGACAGAAGCGAGTAGAGGTGGTGGTGACCCTGGTCGACTGGGACAAGGAGCAGAATTACGAGCGCACCGGTCTGGATGACGTGGTAGAGACTATGCTCGGAGTCGAGGTGCCGCTGGTCAGGATTCCCATCTTTGCAGGCAAGAACATCACCGTCATTGCCGAGACCATCGCCTTCAATCACCTGCTCAGGGTAGACGGGTACCACGCTGCTCAGGAATTCAACAAGCGCCTGATCAAGAAGATGCTTAAAAATAGCACGAAATCAGCTGAATCCTCGTCGCCTGAGCGGACGAGTTGATTTTTCTTGCGCTATGGTGGAACAATCTTCTCGGTTCCAGGGGCCATCCCCGCGGTGCTCTGGGGTAGTAACTGATGATCTGATGGTGAGACCGAGCACTTTCTGCCATACTTTCACAGCTTTGCACTGGCACAAACGTTGCTGCGTGTTTCCCCGGTAAACTACGGGAGGCAGAGCATGAGGGGGATTAGCGCACTCAAAATGAGGACTCCGAGTCACAGATCCGGTATCGTCGCGGCCGCAATCGCGATCCTGCTGACATTCGTGTCTTCCGTTGCCGGTGATGGGACCCGGAACAGGGCAACGGAACAGGTGAAGCCGTCTATTGAGGAGCAGCTCAGGCAGCACCTGCGAAAGTTGCGAGGATGGGGCATTTCCCAGCTCATGCGGACCGAGAAAAAAGTTGACAATGAGCAGAAGAGAAGAGCAAACACGAGCTCCAACCCCCGAGAGCTTGCGTTGCTCGCCCAGGATGAGGACGTCGGCGTCCGGTTTCTGGTGGCTGTCAACCGATACACCCCGCTCGGGACTCTCATCGGACTGGCCAGTGATCCCAAGCCTACCGTGCGGAGCGGAGTCGCACTTTCACTGGCTTACGACCCCCTGGATTCGGAATCGGTACGGCAGGTGGTCGAGGATCTCGGAATCCGTCTGGCCCGGGACGAACAGGTCCTGGTCCGCCTCGGTTTGCTGACCAACGACAGGCTCCCGGAAAGAGTCTTCGAGACATTGTCGGCCGATGCCGATTTCATGGTGCGGACAAAACTTGCTGAGCACCACCTAGCTCCGCAGAGGGTCCTGATGGACCTGGCCCAGGACAGCGTGTACACCGTGCGAGCCACTGCGCTGAGGCATAGAAATCTGCCGCCAGACTGGCTGAGGCAGGCAAGCGGCGATCCCTTGCCGCTCATACGGATGTCGGTCACCAGCAACGTGAACACGCCCCTGTCGGTGCTGGATAGTCTGGCCAGTGATCCCGATCCCGGCGTCAGGCTCCTAGTGGCTAACCACCAGAGAACCCGGTTGGCCACACTTAGGAGAATGTCAGGTGATCCCGAAGTGGACGTCATCCTCGCTGTCGCCAACCACCCGACTGCTGATCGCGCCCTGCTTACGAAGCTGGCCTTCGAGGCCGAGGAGGGTGCGGTGCGATCGACTGCTCAGCGGCGACTCGAGCCCTTGTTGAGGAAGGAAATCAGGGAGGACATCCTGGAGCGCTGGAACTCAGACTGACCGGCTTCCCAGAATGATGGGGTGGCGTAAAGCGATGGGGGAGCGAGCGATCAGGAAGCTGAATCCGCCTTGGTAGCCGTCCGCAGTGAATTTTCTATATCTCCCACCACGCTCTGAAGCGCCGCGATCTTTGCCTGAAGCATCTCGGTCTCGGTCTTGAGTTCAGATTCCTTCTCCGCTACTTCAACCAGCACATGCTTCAAATCATTCGCATCCTGGCGCTCCCGTTGCATCCTCCGAGCCAGGGCGCGCAGACGAACGGCGGTCAGGTACTTGGTGCTAGCCACAACCAGAAGTCCAAGTATGCCCCAGAAGTATCCGCTCAAGATAATGCAGCTTTCCTATGGTGACCGGAGGAAACCGCTGGCGTCACACCGGTCTGGTACCATAGTATCCAGCCAGTAGAGAGCCATCGCGATGTCGTCAAGAGAACACAGGAGGGTGGGGGGCGAGGGGGGAGCGAGAGCTTGGCCATCACGGCCGCGAGGCTTATCTTACCCCTCGGAAAACAAACTCACTGGGGATCGCAGGCGCCGATCTCACGCCGAGCAGCCGGTCCGCACTTTCCGGGTATTCCTCCATGCTTGACCCAGAGCCACCCGAGTTCGGATTGGCCATATTGGGCGATACCTGCCTCAATCGCCACCTTGCAGTCGTCGAAGCGCTGCCGCGGTTGAAACTCATAGGACACAGCAGCGGCGGGAGAGAGAGGTCAGAGCTCGATATCACCCAACGCACGCATGATGAGCTGCTGGTGGACGCAGAAGTTAGGGGTGTGACCGTGTGCACCTCACCCTCCGAGCGATCCTACTGGGTGCGGCGATCCGCCGAAGCAGGCAAACACGTGTTTGCCGAGTTTCCCGTGGTGTCCAGCTACCGACAGGGCCGGGACCTCGCCGATCACTGCCGCCATTCGGGAATATCTCTCGCGATAGCCGTGCCGCCGATTTACTCCGACTTGGCGGCAGCGGCAGTGAATTGCGAGCAAAGTGGAGATATCGGGCGGGCGCTGCACTTCGAATTGTCGATACGCCTGCCAAAGCAGGAGCTGGCAACCGGGAAGGAAGGTGTCTTGCTCCTTCAGGGAGTGTTTGTCATGGTTTGGCTGACCGCGCGTTTCGGTCCCCTGGATTCGGTCTACGCGCGCACAAGGAGCGTCGGCTTGAATCGCGCCGCGGAGGATGTTGCAGTGGCTCAGCTCCGGTTCCTGAATGGCCTGGAAGGCACGGTCCAAATTACCGGGCTCGGCTCTCGATCCGAACTCTCTTTTCACCTGTACGGCAGTGATGGCACCGCCGAATCTGGTGGGATTCAGCAGGCCTCTTCGGTGGCAGGACTGCGAGTTCACTACGAAAACTTCATGGCTGCGGCCGATGGCAAATGCGACCCCCAGTTCGGGGGCAGGGAACTGGCGCAGGGCCTTTTTATGGTGGAGTGGCTGGGCCAGTCGGCTCGGCAGGACCGCGAGGTCTATCGAAGTGAAGTCGAACTCGGCTGAGCGGCCGGTCAGTGTCCAACTGCTGGCCTGCCTTCTTGCCGGGGCGTTGATAGTCGTTGTGGCCGGGCTGAATATGTTCGACAGCGGCGTCACCCAGATCGGCTACGAGCAGTTCCAACGGCTGCTGGAGCATGGCCTGGTAAGAAAAATCACCGTGGCGGATCATCACCTGAATATCCGACTCGAACGCGCTGTTCGCATCGAGGGACTCCGAGACAGACCGGTGACAGCCCATCTCCTGGTTGAGATTGAGGGGCCGCCTACCGGTGATGACGTGGAGACGTGGCGAAAGGGGGGAGTCGATATCGTCGATGAAGCTCATTCGACATCCTCGAAGCTCGGGCGATCGGTTTTCCTGGGCCTGGCAGCTGTCGGCTTGCTGGGCGGCGGTGTGTGGTATCTGATCGCTCAGGCACGAGCCGACAGGAGACGACCCGGGCCGCGGCAACGGCTGCGGGATGCGGAGGCGGACTATAGAGCGGGCAGAATGACGCAAGAGGAGTACGAAAAGGAGGCGGATTGCATCTCGGCGGAGCTGTAAAGACTGCCGTCCTCTATTCATCCATCCAAGCGCACAGGCCCTCCAAGCACAGGCACTGTCGATAATTCCCTCAACATCACTTCCCGCTTCAGGGTACCTCTGAAATGCCAACCACTATCCGACTCCTGTCCGAATCCGTTGTGAGGAAGATCGCCGCGGGCGAAGTCATCGAGAGACCTGCGTCCGTGGTGAAGGAGCTAGCGGAAAATTCGATCGATGCTGGTGCACAGACAATTCATGTGGAGATCGCCGCGGGGGGCCGTCAGAGCATTCTCGTTTCCGACGATGGTAAGGGAATGACGCGGCAGGACGCCGAGTTATGTACGGAGCGACACGCCACCAGCAAGATGAGTTCGCCAACAGACTTGTTCGATATAGCGACTCTGGGCTTCAGGGGGGAGGCGCTGGCCAGCATCGGGGCGGTATCGCGCATGACCCTCGAGACTCGCTGCGAGGGGGACGAGGGAGGAACCAGGATCAGCATTGAGGGCGGCATTCGGAGTAACCCGTCCACCATCGCCCGAGATGTGGGAACGGCAGTCTGGGCGCGCAGCCTGTTTTTCAACACCCCGGCTCGCAGGAAATTCCTGCGGCATATGGAGACGGAATCGCGTTACATCACTCAGACCGTCTCCCAGCTGGCGGCGGCGAACCCCGCAATTGCGTTCCGCCTGGCACACGAGGAGAGATCGGTGTTGGATCTGCGAAGGGGCGATCGCCAGGAGAGAGCGGGCGACCTACTGGGGGCCGACCCCGAGGACCTGCTGGCGGCGCAGTGGGAGGCCAGCGGGCTTTCGGTTCAAGTGGTGCTGTGCCCGCCGGCCCTGCTCAAACGGTCCCGAGGACGGCAGTATCTCATCGTCAAGGGACGCCCCATCTTTTCGCGACCGCTCTCAGCGGCGATCTACTCCGGGTACGGGGGACTGCTGCCGCAGGGCTGTCATCCATCTTATGTGTTGTGGCTAGAGCTGGACCCCCGACAGGTGGATGTGAATGTGCACCCGACCAAGCGGGAGGTTAGGTTTGCCAACGAACGGGAGGTGTCTGGAGCCATTCAGCACGCCGTCGCGCAGGCCCTGGAAATGCCGGAGTTTACGCCTGGTGTCACTCCCTTGCCGTGGAAGCCAACCGCCGCTAGTGGTCACTCCATCGCTGCGGATTCAGGCGCTGCGGATTCAGGCGCTGCGGATTCAGGCGCCGCGGATTCAGGTCAGACCTTTCAAGCGTCTCCGCCGGAAAGTACTCCCTGTGCCAGCACGGGCATGGAACAGCTCTCGCTCACCATCCTCGCACCCTCGAGCCCCGCGGCAAAACAAATGGGTGACAGCGCTGAGGACGTGGCCGCCCTGGGGCACATTCGAGCAGCGCCTTTCCTCTGGCAGCTCCACAACAAATACCTCGTGGCGCCCATTCCAGAGGGAATCGCACTCATCGACCAGCACGTTGCCCATGAGCGTATTCGCTACGAGGAAGTACTGGGCCATCTGGACTCAGAGAGTGCGGGATCACAGCAGCTTCTGATCCCGCTCAACATCGACCTGACCGCAGTCGAAATGGAGGTCTACCGAGAGGCTGAGCCTCTCCTCCAGAGAGTTGGATTCTCCATCCGCGAATTTGGCCGTGGTTCGGTCATCGTCGACGCCATTCCAGTGAAACTCGGAAACTGGTCCGATGGCGAGATCCTTCGCCAGATTATCGGCGATTTCCAGGAAGACGTTGTTGAGGCTAGACAGCAGGCGCGTGAGTCTATTGCAGCCTCCGTGGCCTGTCATTCCTCGATTCGAGCTGGGGAGCGCCTGAGCCAGGAGGAGATGGTGACGTTGACTTCCCGGCTCCTGGGAACAAGAGAGCCGTTCGTCTGTCCTCATGGGCGTCCCATCATGATCAAGATTGCGCTGGCCGAAATCGATAGGCTCTTTGGCCGCACATGATCGTGGCCGATGCCTGCCATAGCGGCGACGGGCTTTTTTCAAACGCATCAACCTGTCTGACCTCGCCGTTTATACTATTATTATACTATCGATAATAACCCTTATAGTTAGTATAGGACGTGAGTTATATAGATACTGTTAACTATCTGTACTACAACTACTTAAATTGATTATACATATACATTTGTATATCTATTATACTAACGAAAACGCCCAATTCTAAATTATCACTACCTGTGCTGCGCCGTCGGCCGCGATCACCTTCTGTCTGCTGAGAATCCTCCGTGACAAACGGCCGTCCCTCCGTTATATTTGGGTTTCCTACATGATGGCCATCAACGGACAGCTGGCCAACGCTTGCTATCACTCGCGGCCAGGACCCAGCGGAATCCCGGTTGCCCAGCTAAACCGCAATCCTGCAAGATGTCAGAACTCAGCGTAATCTCATCGAGTCCTTCAACCGTAGCCGTCAATCCGCTTGGACAATTTCTTGCGGGCCAGCGGACCGACGGTA
>Ga0066376_10000062_pt1 | contig 78877 bp, 67 predicted proteins | sample Knorr_S15_td_Bot_FD_77009 | JGI IMG/M metagenome (GOLD analysis project Ga0066376, IMG submission 77009) | Marine microbial communities from Southern Atlantic Ocean transect - Knorr_S15_td_Bottom_ad_5009_LV_A | ecosystem: Environmental > Aquatic > Marine > Oceanic | place: Southern Atlantic...
ACCGGTGCGCACCGACTGTTGTCGTGACGCTCACGACCATGCCCGCCTCGAGGGTGCCGACCACCGGGCGCTCGGCGCCCAGTCCGGCACCGCGGACCTCGACGGTTGTGCCGCTGCCGGATCCCGGGGCTGTCGTTCCGGGGCGGCACGCTGCCAGGGTCCGCCGGTGGACGGCGGCGGTGCCCTCCGGGTCGTCGCCGAGGGTGCGGCCGATGCCGCCCTCGTAGCCCTCGACGAGGACGCCCAGGTCGACCACGGTCGTGCCTCCGGTCGTGCGGACCAGCGGCTCACCGACCGGCCTGGTGCTGCCGGCCCTCGCCATGGCGTCGACGGCAACGGCGGCGGCCGCAGCGTCAGGCGCCGGAAGCGCAGCCCCCACGGCGTCGAGGCCTGCGGCGGCGACCCTGCAGGCCGCTCGCATCAGGTCCACCTCGGCCGGAAACTTGGTGCGCCGGGCATCGGCCAGCAGGTTGTCGGCCACGACCAGCTCCGCCCCGGGGGCGAGGCGTTCGACAGCACGCAGGAACCCAGCCGTCATGCCGTCGACGCCGAGGCGTCTGGCATCGGACAGCCCGGGGATGGCAGCCAGGGCGGCTCCCATCACCTCGGGGTTCCAGGTGATCCCGAACAGGTGCTCGAACGGCACGTCGGCGGGCACCCCCTCGTCCCAGGTGGAGAGGAGGTGGGTGGCGCCGGTCCGGCGCACGACGATGCAGGTGGGGGCATGCGGTCGGGTCCCGGCGGTCCAGAGACGGTGGTGGCCGGAGGCGTAGACGACGTTGGCCTGTTCGCCGAGGACCAGGACGTCGAGGTCGGCCTCGGCCATCGCCGACAGCACCCGGTCGCGTCGCTCGACATGCAGGGGGGTGCTCATCGGACCACGAACGGGTCGTACGGGTGCTCGCCGCCGAGCGCCTGCCAGCCGTCGTCGGTCACGGCGATGACCTCCTCGGCCCGGTAGCCGCCCACGCCGTCCACCCAGATGACCGGCTCGAGCACGACGACCATGCCGGGGGCGAGCACGAAGGCGTCGTCGAAGGCCTCGCCCAGGTCGGTGCCGATGAGCGGCATCTCGGCACTTTCGATCCCTATGCCGTGCGCCAGGTAGAAGTGGGGGAGCCAGGGCCGTTCGCCACCGTTGGCGGCAGCCGCCGCACGGCACAGGTCGCCGTTGGTGGCGCCCGGACGGAGTACGGCCAGCACGGCGTCGACGACCGCCCGCCAGCGGTCGAAGAGTTCCTGCTCGGCTTCGCTGGGGTCCCGGCCGCAGACCCAGGTCCGACCGAAGTCCGAGGCGTAGCCGTTGACGGTGATGCCCGAGTCCACCCAGATGAGGTCGCCCTCCCGGTAGGTGGGGTCGCCCGGGCCGGTCGGGAACGCCACGTCGCCGGTGGTCGTGCGTGGTCCGTCGGCGACGGCCCGGGGCATCGGCTGGAAGATCGGGTCGATCATCGACGTGTCGACCCCGAGTTCACGAATTCGACGCAGGAACGTGGCCGCCAGGTCGGACCGGTGGACACCGGGATCCAACTCGGCGACGACGCTGAGCATGGCCTCCTCGTTGATCCGCTGGGCGGCCGAGATGCTTGCCAACTCGTCAACGGTCTTGCAGATCGTGGCGGCCCCCAGGACCGGACGGGCGTCGGCAGATCCGGCGAGTCGGGGCGTGCCGGCGCGCAGCATCGGCCCGGTCCAGCCGTCGACCGCGACCTGGTCGGGGGGGAGGTCGCCGAGCACGTCGTCGACGACGGCGGCCAACGCCCTGGCACCTTCGTCGTGGTCGGGCGTCGATCCCGGGTGGGCGACCACGTCCAGGCCGGCGGGCTCACCGCCGACGAGGTGGGGGCGCTCCTCGTCGGCCCGGACGACGGCCACGGGACGTTGATAGTTCGCAACCGAGCCGTCGGCGGCGGGAACCCGGTGGCCCGTGGCGTAGCCGACGTGTGGTGCATGGGTCAGCACGAGCCCTCCGATGCCCTGCGCCGCCATTGTGTCGCGGAGCCGCTGGAGCCGTTCGGCGCGCAGCCGCCCGACGTCGATGCCTTCGAGGCCGGCGCCGGCAGAAGGGGTCATCTCAGAAGGGGGCGGCCGTCGGGCCGACCCTCGGACCGGGGGAGAAGCCGGCGGGCATGGACACGACACCGGTCATGAGGGCGTTGCCGGGATACGGCCGGAAGGCGTCGAGGTCGAGTTCGTAGTCGGGCAGCCGCGCCAGGACGTCGGCGAGCATCACCTCGGATTCGACCCTGGCGACATGCGAGCCGATGCACCGGTGGCCTCCCAGGCCGAAGGCGAGGTGCCGGTTGGGCTCCCGGTCCACCAGGACCTCGTCGGGGCGCTCGAAGACGCCCTCATCCCGGTTGGCCGCCACCCAGGCGATCATCACCACGTCGCCACGCCGGATGCTGCGCCCGCCCAGCTCGACGTCGCACGTCGCGGTGCGCGTGAGGGTCTCGCTCGGGCTGTAGAAGCGCAGGAACTCCTCGATGGCGGTCGGGAGGAGGTCCGGTTGCCCGATGAGGCGTTGGCGGTCATCCGCATGTGTGCCGAGGTGGTGCAGCGCCCAGGAGACCAGGGAGGTCGTGGTGTCGAGGCCGCCGGCGACCAGGTTCCACATGATGTCGAGGATCCGTGCATCGTCGAGCGGCTCGCCGAGGACGAGTCCCGTGACCAGCGCTGTGGTGATGTCGTCGGCCGGGTTCGACCGGCGGTGGTCGGCGAACCCGAGGAGTTCGTCCGCCATCTCCTGCCGACGTCCCACCGCCTCGCGGAACTCGACCCTGTCCGCCTCGTAGGCAACCGTGGCGTGGAAGAAGTCGGCGTAGTGGCGCCAGTTGGCGCTCGGCAGGCCCATCATCTCGAGGGTGAGGACCCCCGGGACCGGGGTGGCGTAGTCGAGGACCAGGTCGCAGGTGCCGGACTCGACGACCTGGTCGAGGAACCACGTGGAGACCTCGGCCATGCGGGGCCGGAGCGCCGCCACGCGCGCCGGTGTGAAGAACGGGTTGAGGAGCCGGCGCACGTCGGCGTGCTCGGGTCCGTCGATCTCGGACACGCCCTGGCGTGGTGCGCCCGGCACACGTGGGATTCCACAGATGCCGTGGAAGACGAGGTCGTCGTCGGGGTCGGGTTCCGGCTCGTAGCGGTGGGCGAACGTCTCGTTGTCGCGGGCCACGGCAGCCACCGACTCGTGGTCGGTCACCAGCCAGTAGCCCCCGTAGTGCTCGTTGAAGACGACCGGGCACCGCTGGCGGAGCTCGGCGTAGCGGTCGTGGCGCGCCGCGAGGAACCCGGGGTCGTGGTGATCGACGTCGATCCGGGCGTCGGGCTCCACGGGCGTCACCCGCGGTCCGTGCTGAACAGGATCGCGCCGCCCGGATGTCCCCCGCCCGAGCTCGTCACGGCCACCTCGGCGCCCACCACCTGGCGGTCGCCGGCATCGCCGCGAAGCTGAACGATCGCCTCGTGGACGAAGCCGTAGCCGTGCGTCCTGCCCGCCGAGAGCTGCCCGCCGTGGGTGTTGAGCGGGAGGGTTCCGCCGAGCGAGATGCGCTCGCCGCCCTCGACGAAGGCGCCGCCCTCGCCCCGACCACAGAAGCCGAGCGCCTCCAGCCAGGTGAGGCAGTTGAAGCTGAAGCCGTCGTACAGGCAGGCCAGGTCGACGTCGTCGGGCGTGAGGTCGGTGCGGCTCCAGAGGTGCTGCGCCGGTCCCCACACCAGCTGCTCGTGGAGGAGCGTGCCCTGGTCCCACGGAATGCGCTCGCGCAGCTGGGTGCCGACGGCCGCAACGCGTATCGCGGGGTGGGCGAGGTCGCGGGCGGCGTCGAGGGCCGACACCACGATGGCGACCGACCCGTCGCAGGGGACGTCGCAGTCGTACAGGCCGAACGGCGTGGTGATCATCCGTGCTTCGAGGTAGTCGTCGATCGACAGCGGATCGCGGTAGATGGCTGCGGGGTTCAGGCCGGCGTGGCGTCGCTGCGTGACCGGGATCCAGCCGAGTTGCTCCCGGGTCGTGCCGAAGCGGTGGAAGTGGTTGTTGGCGTTGACGGCGATCCAGTTGGCAGCCGACATGGCCCCGTAGGGGAGCCGCCACTGCATCTCGCCTCCCATGCGCGGAGTTGCCGGAACGCCGGTGCCCTGCCGGTTGCCGCGTAGCGCCGACGTGGACTCCCACACCGTGCGGAAGCACAGGACATGTCGGCAGAGGCCGGCGGCCACGGCGAGCATGGCGTTGACGATGGAACCGTTCTGGCCCGAGGTCTCCGCACCGCCGCTGAACCAGGTGGGGTGGATGCGCAGGGCCTCCTCGACGGCGTGGATGCCGCCCTCCGAGAAGCCGCTTTCAGTGCCCAGCCCGCCGGGGTAGGTGGACAGGCCGTCGATGTCGTCGAGGTTCAGTCCGGCGTCGGCGACCGCCGCCCGGCAGGCGTCGGTGGTCAACGAGAGCGGATCGCGGTCGAGCCGGCGCCCTACGTCCGACATGCCGATCCCCGTGATGGCCACGGCATCTTCGAACCGCTCCGACGTGGGCATGGGCCGTACGGGCGCCAGGGGCGGCTGCGGCCACTCGTCGCGTTCGACGACGGCCTCCCCGGTCGGTGCGAAGAGGGGCAGCCACACGTCTTCGTGCCGCTCGAACCAGACCTCGACGGGGAGCCCGATCTCCACCGTCTCGGGTTCCGCCCCGGTGATCAGGGAGGTGATGCGGACCAGGGGATCCTCGTCGATGGCGACGACGATGACGGCGTAGGGCGGCTCGAAGTCGGGAAGCCACTGCTGGTGGTTGACGGTGACGCCGACGACGGTCCCCCTCCCGGACAGGTCGCGGACCTCGGGGGTCGAGCCACAGTGCGGGCAGGCGGGAAGCGGTGGGTGCAGGCCCAGGTCGCATGACGCACACCACTGGATGCGGAGCACCCCGTCGGCGCCCGACGTCCAGTAGTGCTCGTTCTCCGGGGTGAGCTTCGGAAGTGGCCGCATAGCACCAAGCGTAGGGGGTGTCGCCGGTACGGGCAGAAGGCGGGCGGCAGGACCACCCGGTTGCCGCCGCCCGGGTCGGTGGGGGGACGGTCCGGTGCATACTGTCGCGTGCGCAGGGGACGGGCGAGCCCGTCCTCCGACGCACGATCCCCGGTGCCGTGCCACGGAGCACCCGGGGGACATCCAGGGGAATCAGAGGAGAAGGCAGCGATGGCCAGCGAGATTCGAGCCGCGATGGTCCAGACGGCCTGGACCGGCGACAAGGAGTCGATGATCGAGCTCCACGAGCAGTACCTGCGCGAGGCGGCCGAGGCCGGCGCCCGGGTGATGTGCTTCCAGGAACTGTTCTACGGGCCCTACTTCTGCCAGGTCCAGGACGCCGAGTACTACGGCTACGCCGAGGCGATCCCCGATGGTCCGACCACGAAGCGCTTCCAGGAACTGGCCGCCGAATACGGCATGGTCCTCGTCCTGCCCATGTACGAAAAGGAGCAGGAGGGCTACCTGTACAACACGGCAGCCGTCATCGACGCCGACGGCACCTACCTCGGCAAGTACCGCAAGACCCACATTCCGCAGGTGAAGGGCTTCTGGGAGAAGTTCTACTTCCGGCCCGGCAACCTCGGATACCCGGTCTTCGAGACAGCCGTCGGCCGGATCGGCGTCTACATCTGCTACGACCGCCACTTCCCGGAGGGCTGGCGTGCGCTCGGGATCAACGGCGCCCAGATCGTGTTCAACCCGTCGGCCACCAGCCGGGGCCTGTCGTCCTACCTCTGGCAGCTCGAGCAGCCGGCCTCCGCCGTTGCCAACATGTACTACGTCGGTGCGATCAACCGGGTCGGTGTGGAGGACCTCGGCGACAACGACTTCTACGGAACCACCTACTTCGTCGATCCCCGTGGACAGTACGTGGGCGACGTCTGCTCCGACCGGGACGACGAGTTGATCATCCGCGACCTCGACCTCGACCGGATCGACGAGGTCCGCAACCAGTGGGCCTTCTACCGGGACCGCCGACCCGACATGTACGAGGCGCTCGTCGCCCCCTGACCCCCTGATCCACTGATCCTCTGACCACGATGGAGCGCAACAGACCGTGACCACGAACGCAGAGCTCCTCGACCGGCACCGGGCGGTGCTGCCGTCGTGGCTGGCCCAGTACTACGACCCACCCATCTCGTTCGACCGGGGCGAGGGTCGCCACATCTACGACGTCGAGGGCAACCGCTACCTCGACTTCTTCGGCGGCATCCTCACCACCAGCATCGGCTACAACGTCCCCGAGGTCACCGAGGCCATCCGGGAGCAGGCCGCCAAGGTCCTGCACTCGTCGACGCTCTACCTGTCGGAGCCGATGATCGAGCTGGCCGAGCTGATCTGCGGGCTCTCGGGCATTCCCGACGCCAAGGTGTTCTTCACGACCTCGGGCACCGAGGCCAACGACGCAGCACTGATGCTCGCCACCACGGCCCGCCGCTCCAACCAGATTCTGGCGTTGCGCAACAGCTACCACGGCCGGTCGTTCACGACCATCGCCATCACCGCCCAACGGGCCTGGTCACCGACCAGCGTCAGCGGCCTCTCGGTCAACTACGTGCACGGCGGCTACCGCCTCCGCAGCCCGTTCCGCGAATTCGACGACGAGGCCTTCACCGATGCCTGCGTCGCCGACCTCGAGCAGGTCTTCGACATGATGACCTCTGGCGACGTGGCCGCCATGATCGCCGAACCCATCCAGGGCGTCGGCGGTTTCGCCACGCCACCCGACGGCTTCTTCGGCGCCATGAAGAAGGAGCTCGACAACCGGGGTGTCCTGTTCATCAGCGACGAGGTCCAGACGGGATGGGGCCGGACCGGTGATCACTTCTGGGGCTATCAGGCCCACGGCATCGTCCCCGACCTCATGACCTTCGCCAAGGGGGTCGGCAACGGCCTCGCCCTCGGTGGCGTGATCGCCTCGGCCGAACTGCTCGACTCGCTGCCTGGCAACTCGATCTCCACGTTCGGCGGGAACCCGCTGAGCAGCGCAGGCGCCCTGGCCACGATCCGGTACATGCTCGACCACGACCTCCAGGGCAATGCGAAGCGGATGGGCGAACGCCTGGCAGGCCTCCTCCAGCCGGCCGTCGATGCCTCCACCGTCGTCGTCGAGCTGCGTGGGCGTGGGCTGATGCTGGCCCTCGAGACCGTGCAGCCGGGTGGCATCGCGCCGAACACGGATGCCGCCGGCCGGATCATGGAAGAGGCGCGTGCGGCAGGCCTCCTCATCGGCAAGGGTGGGCTGTACGGCAACGTGCTGCGCATCGCACCACCGATGACTGTGACCGAGGACGAGATCGACGAGGCCGCCGAGATCCTGGTCGGCATCGTCGAGCGGCTGGACTGAGGTCGGGCCGCAGGCGGGCTTCCAGGGCCGCGAAACCGAGAACCACCAGAGAGACAGGGAAGCGAGGGTTGCCATGACGACGCTGATCCAGAACGGCACCGTGGTCACCGCCACGGGCCGACACGAGGCCGATGTGCTCATCGACGGCACAACGATCGCCGCCGTGCTCCTACCCGGCTCCGATGCCGCCGCGTCAGCGGCGGGAGGCGCCGACCGGATCATCGACGCCACCGGCAGGTACGTCGTGCCGGGCGGCATCGACTGCCACACCCACATGGAGCTGCCGTTCGGCGGCACCTTCGCGTCCGACACCTTCGAGATCGGCACGCGTGCCGCCGCCTGGGGTGGCACCACGACCATCATCGACTTCGCCGTCCAGAAGACCGGCGAGAACGTGCGCGAGAGCCTCGACGCCTGGTTCGCCAAGGCCGAGGGCGAATGCGCCATCGACTACGGCTTCCACATGATCCTGGGTGGCGTCGACGACGCCGCCCTCAAGGAGATGGACAGCCTCGTCGGCGAGGGGATCACCAGCTTCAAGCTGTTCATGGCCTATCCGGGCGTCTTCTACAGCGACGACGCCCAGATCTTCCGGGCCATGCAGGTCGCCGCCGAGAACGGCGCCATGATCTGCATGCACGCCGAGAACGGCATCGCCATCGACGTGCTCGGCGAGCAGGCCGCCGCCCGCGGCCAGACCGGCCCGATCTTCCACGGCATCACCCGCCACCCGCGCTTCGAGGGCGAAGCCACGAACCGGGCCATCCAGTTGGCGCTGGTGGCCGGGGCCCCCGTCTACTTCGTGCACCTCTCGGCCAGCGAGGCGCTCATTCGCGTCGCCGAGGCCCGCGACCAGGGCCACAACGTCTTCGCCGAGACCTGCCCCCAGTACCTGTACCTCAACCTCGAGGACCACCTCGGCGCCCCCGGGTTCGCCGGCGCCGGCTACGTCTGCTCGCCCCCGCTGCGCACCAAGCACGAGCACCACCACTCCGACCTGTGGCAGGGGCTGCGCACCAACGACCTGGCGATCGTCTCGACCGACCACTGCCCGTTCTGCATGAAGGAGCAGAAGGAGCTCGGCCTCGACGACTTCCGGGCCATCCCGAACGGCATCGGCGGCGTCGAGCACCGCATGGACCTCATCTACCAGGGCGTCGTCATGGGCGAGCTCACCCTGGAGCGCTGGGTCGAGACCTGCTCGACGACCCCGGCCCGCATGTTCGGCCTCTACCCGCAGAAGGGCGTGATCGCCCCGGGGTCCGATGCCGACATCGTCCTCTACGACCCCAACGGCACGACGACCATCTCGGTCGACACCCACCACATGAGCATGGACTACTCCGCCTACGAGGGCATCCAGATCGACGGCAAGGTCGACACCGTGCTCTCCAAGGGCAAGGTCCTGATCGACAACGACGCCTACCACGGCACGAAGGGCGACGGTGCCTACCTGCGCAGGGGCCTTTCGACCTACCTGAACTGACCCGATCCCGACCGGAGCACCCATGCAGCAGATCAACCACCTCATCGATGGCGAGGACGTCGCCTCCACATCCGGTAGGTCCGGTCCGGTTTCGAACCCCGCCACGGGCGACCAGACCGGCGAGGTCGGCTTCGCATCGGTCGGGGAGGTCGATCGTGCGGTCGCCTCCTCCCGGGCGGCGTTCGACGAATGGCGCAACGTCTCGATCGCCCGGCGCACCAAGATCCTGTACGAGTTCCGCAACGCGGTCGTCGCCAACGTCGATGAGATCGCCGCGCGGCTGACCGCCGAGCATGGCAAGGTCGGTGACGATGCCCGTGGAGAGGTCGCCCGTGGCATCGAGAACATCGAGTTCTCCTGCGGCCTCGCCGACGCCCTGAAGGGCTCGTACAGCGAACAGGCATCGGCAGGCGTCGACGTCTACACCGTGCGCCACCCGCTCGGCGTGTGCGCCGGCATCACACCGTTCAACTTCCCGGTCATGGTGCCGCTCTGGATGTTCCCGAACGCCGTCGCCTGTGGCAACACGTTCATCCTCAAGCCCTCCGAGCGCGACCCCTCGGCGCCACGCTTCATCGTCGAGCTGGCGCAGGAGGCCGGCTTCCCGCCCGGCGTCGTCAACCTGGTCAACGGCGACAAGGTGGCGGTCGACCGACTCCTCGAGCACCCGGATGTGGCCGCCGTCAGCTTCGTGGGCTCGACCCCGATCGCCCGTTACGTGTACTCGACCGGCACGGCCAACGGCAAGCGCATCCAGGCCCTTGGCGGCGCCAAGAACCACATGGTCGTCCTGCCCGACGCCGACCTCGACCTGGCCGCCGATGCCGCCGTGTCCGCCGCCTATGGCTCGGCAGGCGAGCGCTGCATGGCGATCTCGGTCGTCGTCGCCGTCGGCGACATCGCCGACGACCTCGTCGAACGCATCCGGGTCCGCATGGACAAGCTCGTGATCGGCCCCGGCGACGACCCGGCGTCCGAGATGGGACCGCTCATCACCCGTGAGCACCGCGACCGCGTCGCCGGCTACCTCGACATCGGCGCCGACGAGGGGGCCACGGTCGTCGTCGACGGCCGCGAGCAGGTGTTCGACGGCGACGGCTACTTCCTGGGCGTGTCGCTGCTCGACAACGTCACCACCGACATGCAGGTCTACCGCGACGAGATCTTCGGCCCGGTCCTGACCGTGGTTCGCACCGAGACCTACCACGAAGCGGTTCGGATGATCGCCGACAACCCGTACGGCAACGGTGCCGCCATCTTCACGCGCGACGGTGGAGCAGCCCATCGGTTCCAGCGGGACGCCGAGGCCGGCATGGTCGGCATCAACGTGCCGATCCCGGTGCCGGTCGGGTACCACTCGTTCGGTGGCTGGAACGACTCTCTGTTCGGCGACAGCACCATGTACGGCCCGGAGGGAATGCGGTTCTTCACCCGACCCAAGGTGATCACCAGCCGGTGGCCCGATCCGTCGACCAGCAGCGTCGACCTCGGGTTCCCGCAGAACGACTGACCGGGCACGAAGCGGGAAAGAGCCAGGGAAAGCGAGGAGACATGGACTTCGGAGTAGTGCTGCAGACCGATCCGCCGGCGAGGCGGGTCGTGGAGATCGCCCAGCGGGCCGAGGCGCTGGGCTTCACCCACGCCTACACGTTCGACAGCCACGTGCTGTGGCAGGAGCCGTACGTGATCCACTCGGCGATGCTGGCGGCCACCAGCACCATGACCGTCGGCCCGATGGTGACGAATCCGGGCACGCGCGACTGGACCGTCACGGCTTCGGTCTTCGCCACCCTCAACGAGATGTACGGCGAGCGCACGGTGTGCGGCATCGGGCGTGGCGACTCGGCCATGCGGGTGATCGGCTACCCGTCGTGCAACCTGGCCACCCTCGAGGAGGCGATGGGCGTCATCAAGGGCCTCGCCGAAGGCGGCGAGGTCGACTACAACGGGACCCGTCAGACCTTCCCGTGGTGCGACAGCGGATCGCTTCCGATCTGGATGGCCGCCTACGGCCCGAAGGCGCTCGCCCTCTGCGGCCGCAAGGCCGACGGCTTCATCCTCCAGCTGGCCGACCCCCAGATCGCCGCATGGACGATCGGAGCGGTCCGCAGGGCCGCCGAGGAGGCCGGACGCGATCCCGACTCGCTCACGATCTGCGTCGTGGCGCCGGCCTATGTCGGCGACGACATCGTCCACCAGCGCGACCAGGTGCGGTGGTTCGGCGGGATGGTCGGCAACCACGTCGCAGACCTCGTCGGCCGCTACGGCACCGACGGCACGGCCATCCCCCAGGCGCTCACCGACTACATCGAGGGCCGCAGGGGCTACGACTACAGCGAGCACGGTCGTGCCGGCGCCGAGCACACCGAGTTCGTGCCCGACGAGATCATCGACCGTTTCTGCATCCTCGGCGACGAGGCGGCGCACATCGCCCGCCTCGAGGAACTGCGCGACCTCGGCGTCGACCAGTTCGCCGTCTACCTGATGCACGACCAGCAGGACGAGACGCTCGAGGCCTACGGCCGCAGCATCATCCCGGCACTGGCCGGCACCTGAACGGACCTCGATCGGCCACCCGCAACCCGGTGGCCCTCAACATCTTTCCCGAATTGCCCCAACCGCAGAGAGCAGGACTCCCTTGCTGTTCACCACCCGCAAGATCTGTCTGACCATCGAGGAGACCCACCACGAGTTCGGGCCGCCTCCTGCCGGACGCTCCACGAAGGGAGCGGTCGCTGCGGTCGTGAACAACCCCTTCGTCGGTGACTACGTGGGCGACCTGAGCCCGGCAACCGACGAGTTGCGTGCGCTGGGCCAACAACTCGGCGAGCTGCTCATCGGCCACCTCGGCGGGGACCCCGATGTGATCGACGGCTACGGCAAGGGTGCGATCGTCGGCGCAGCGGGCGAGCTCGAACACGGCGCCATGTGGCACATACCCGGAGGTGGCGGAATGCGGGCCGCACTCGGCAAGGGTGAGGCGATCGTCGCCTCCACCAAGAAGGTCGGACCACTCGGTGCAAGGATCGACATCCCCCTGACGCACCTCGAATGGTCGTATGTCGGCAGCCACTATGACGCCATCGAGGTGGGGGTCTCCGACGCTCCCCGGCCGAACGAACTGGTGCTCATCCTGGCCATGTCGATCGGCGGACGGGTCAACGCCCGACTGGTCGGCGGCTTCGGCCTCGATGACCGTGGCAAGCCCGGAGTCCCGGCATGAGGATCGCGGTCCTCGGCCTCGGCCGCATGGGCTGGCACATCGCCGCCCACCTGGCCGGTCACGACGAAGCCCACGACCTCCTGGTATTCGACGTCATCGAAGGCCACGCACCCCGGTGGGTGGCCGAGCACGGGGGCGGAGCGGCCGACTCCGTGGCGGCAGCGGTCGCCGAAGCCGAGTTCGTCATCACCTCCCTTCCGGCGGACCGTGAGCTGCAGGTCGTGGCCGATGAACTGCTCCCTGCCATCTCGGCTGGGACGATCTGGATCGACCACTCGACCACGTCTGCCCGGATCGCACGGGAGGTCGGCGACCGCATGTCAGCGGCCGAAGCCCACTTTCTCGACGCACCGGTCTCCGGGGGTGTCGACGGGGCGCGCAATGGCTCGCTGACGGTGATGGCCGGAGGAGACGACGAGGCGTTCGCCAGGGCCGTGCCGGTCATGGAGGTGTATGCGGCCCGGGTCCGACTCATGGGAGGCGCGGGTGCGGGCCAGTTGACCAAGATGACGAACCAGATCTGCGTCGTCGGACTCTGCCAGGCGCTTGCCGAAGGCCTCGACTTCGCCTCCCGGGCCGGACTCGATGTCGAGCACGTGGTCGAGGCCATGTTGCAGGGTTCTTCGACGTCGTGGCAGATGGCGAATCGGGCCGACAAGATGTCAGCCGGTGACTACGACTTCGGTTTCTCGACCACCCTGATGCGCAAGGACATCGGGCTCGTGCTCGAGGAGGCCTCTGCGATGAGCATCTCCCTTCCCGTCACTGCGCTCGTCGGCCAGTTCCTGGCGGACGTCGACGCGATGGGGGGAGCCGGCTGGGACTGGTGCAGCCTGATGGAGAGGCAGCGCCGCTTCGCCTCTGGCGAGGCCGACGAACGGTGAACCGATGAACGGCCGCCGGGTCCTGCGCATGACCCTGACCACGTTCTTGGCCATGGTGCTGCTCGTCGTCCTCTGGGAGGGCTACAAGTGGGTGGGCCAGCAGACGGGTGACCGGGTGCCCGGCACCGACATCGAGCTCCGGGTCACGACCGACGACCTGACGATGCCGCACGCCAAGGACATCTTGGCCGAACTCGTGTCCGATATCCGCGACGGCCGCAACACGCTGCCGATGTCGGTCTACCTCCTGAAGAAGGCCTGGTTCACGCTGCAGGAGGCGGCAATCGGCTTCTTCCTCGGCCTGACCGTCGGCCTGGCCCTGGCGGTGCTGATGCTCCGCTGGCGGGTCGTCGAGCGCGGTCTGCTGCCATGGATCAACGTGTCGCAGACCATTCCGTTGATCGCCCTGGCGCCCATCATCGTCACCTGGGGGCGCATCAACGACCTGCCCGACCTGTTCAGCATCTCGCTCATCGCCGCCTACCTGACCTTCTTCCCGGTCGCCGTGAGCGCGTTGCGCGGGCTGCAGTCGCCCAACGTGGCCGATGTGGAGTTGATGCGCAGCTATGCGGCTTCCTGGGGGACGACGCTGTTCAAGCTCCGGCTTCCGGCGGCTCGGGCGTACCTGTTCCCGGCGTTCAAGATCGCCGCCACGCTCAGCGTCGTCGGAGCGATCGTCGGTGAGATCTCCATCGGCACCAAGACCGGCCTCGGGCGGGCGATCCTCGAGTTCGCGCAGCGTTATGCCGTGTTCCCCGAGCGCCTCTACGCCTCGGTGATCGGTGCGGCGGCGCTCGGCCTCTCGGTCTTCGGTCTCGTCAGCCTGGTCGAGCGGATCTTCACCGGCCGTACCAGGGAGGTCGTCGCATGAGCGAGGCCGCTGTCGTCGTCACGGGTGTCGAGAAGGTCTTCGGTCGGGGCAGCGCCGGTGAGGTCACGGCCCTTTCCGGCGTCGATCTCACCATCGAGCCCGGGGAGTTCGTCACGCTTATCGGCCCTTCGGGGTGTGGCAAGTCGACCTTCCTGCGGCTGATCGGCGACCTGATCGAGCCGACGGCGGGATCGGTCGACGTGTTCGGCAAGTCGGCCCATCAGGCCCGGCTGGACCAGGACTACGGGATGGTCTTCCAGCACGCCGGGCTCTTCGACTGGCGCAAGGTGGCGGCCAACATCGAACTGCCGCTCGAGCTCAAGGGCTGGTCGAAGGCCGAACGGACTGCCCGTTCCCGCGAGATGCTCGACCTCGTCAAGCTGCCGGACTTCGGCGGCCACTACCCGCGTCAGCTGTCCGGCGGGATGCAACAGCGGGTCTCCATCGCCAGGGCGCTTTCGTTCGAGCCGCGCCTGCTCCTGATGGACGAGCCGTTCGGCGCCCTCGACGAGATGACCCGTGAGCACATGCAGGGTGAGCTCCTGCGGATCTGGCGGGAGACGGGCACGACGGTCGTGTTCGTCACGCACTCCATCTCCGAGTCGGCGTTCCTCTCGAACCGTGTCGTCGTGCTGTCGCCCCGGCCGGGACGCATCCACTCGATCGTCGAGGTCGACCTCGGTGAACGCACCGAGGACACCCGTGAGGACCCGGAGTTCTTCAGGACCTCGACCGAGATCCGTGAGGCACTGCGTGCCGTGGAGGACGGATCGTGATCGCCGGCCGCCTGCGTGGCCTGGCCCCACCGCTGGTCACCGGTGCCCTGTTCCTCGGTGCATGGGAGGGCGGCGTCCGAGGGTTCGGAATCCAGGAGTTCCTGTTGCCCAGGCCGACGTCGATCTGGGCGCAACTCACGGACCAGTGGCCGACGCTTCGGCACGCCGGCTGGGAGACCGGTCGGATCGCCGTCAGCGGCCTGCTCGTCGGCATCGTCGCCGGCGTGCTGCTGGCCTTTCTCACGACACGCTTCCGCACCGTCAACGAGGGACTCACGCCGCTGGCGGTGGCCGTCAACGCCACACCCATCGTCGCCCTGGCGCCGATCTTCAACGCCTGGTTCGGCATCACGGGGACGCTCAGCAACCAGGCTGTCGTGGTCGCCGTGGTGTTTTTTCCCGTGTTCATCAACACCGCCAAGGGCCTGACCGAGGTGCACCCTGACGAGATCGAGCTGATGCGCTCCTACGCAGCAGGCGAATGGACGATCCTGCGCGAGGTCCGCATTCCCAACGCCCTGCCGTTCTTCGCCAACGCCCTGCGCCTGGTGGCACCACTCTCCGTGATCGCCGCCATCGTCGCCGAATACTTCGGCGGCCCCCAGGACCGGATCGGCAACGTCATCACGTCGAATGCGGGGTTTGCCCGCTACGACGCCGCCTGGGCCGCAATCGCCGTCGCATCGGCGCTGGGCCTGGCGCTGTTCGCCTCTGCCTTGCTCGTCGAACGTGTAAGTATGCCTTGGCGCCTCGTAGGCGGCGACAACGAGTCCACAACCAAACCCTGAGGGGGAAACAATGAAATCACGTGCATTCACCAAGGTGGCAGTTGCCGTCATGGCGCTGACACTGCTTGCCGGAGCCTGCGGCTCCGATGAGAAGATCGCCGCTTCCGGCGACTGCGACACCATCGACAGCGTCAGCCTGCAACTGCAGTGGTTTACCCAGGCCCAGTTCGCCGGCTACTACGCCGCCGCGGACAAGGGGATCTACGAGAAGTACTGCCTCGACGTGACCATCCTCGAAGGCGGTGTCGACATCGCGCCGCAGCAGCAGTTGGCCTCCGGTGCTGTCGACTTCGCCGTTTCATGGGTGCCCAAGGCCCTCGTTGTGCGTGAACAGGGCGCCAATGTCGTCAATGTCGCCCAGATCTTCCAACGGTCCGGCACCCTGCAGGTGTCGTGGGCCGACTCGGGAATCAATACCCCGGGTGACCTGGCCGGAAAGGTCGTCGGGAACTGGGGCTGGGGCAACGAGTTCGAGCTCCTCGCCGGTGCCCGGAAGGCCGGCCTCGACCCATCGACCGACTTCACTCTGGTGCAGCAGTCGTTCGACATGCTGGCGCTGCTCAAGGGCGAGATCGACGCCTCCCAGGCGATGATCTACAACGAGTACGCCCAGGTGCTGGAGGCCGTGAACCCGGCAACTGGCGCTCGCTATGTGGCCTCCGACCTCTCGGTCATCGACTGGAACGACTTCGGCACGGCGATGCTCAATGACGCCATCTGGGCCGACGGTGCCCGCCTGGCCGACGCCGGCTACCAGGACCTCACCGGGCGCTTCGTCGCCGGTTCGCTCGAGGGTTGGGCGTACTGCCGTGACAACAGCGCCGACTGCGTCGAGATCGTGCTCGACAACGGTTCGGCACTGGGTGCCTCGCACCAGGCGTGGCAGATGAACGAGATCAACGGCCTCATCTGGCCGTCGCCGGACGGCGTCGGCATGATGGACGCCGACCAGTGGGCACAGACCGTCAGCGTGGCGACCAGCGAGTCGATCCTGGCGGCGGCACCGGACTCGGCGGCCTACACCACCGAATACGTAGATGCGGCGCTCGCGTCGCTCAACGGTCGGGGCATGGACACCACCGGCAAGAACTGGCAGCGGATCAGCGTCACGCTCAACCTGGGCGGCGAGTAGCCCATTTCCCGGAATCCCGGGTCTCCTCAGGTTCCGGGCGGTCCGGCGCACGTGCGTCGGGCCGTCCGGACCCCGGACCCCCTTTGACCGGTCGGCGCCGTCCGCCTGCGGGCGTGTCGGGCGCGGTCACCCGTCTGGCCCTGGTCGTTTCCGGACAGGTCAGCTTCGGCATCGGCATCGGCCTGCTGTTCCTGGCCGACCTCGGCGTCGGGCCGTGGGACGTGCTGCACGACGGCCTGGCCGGACGGATAGACCGTGCGCCGGGCACGGTGATCATCGGGATCGGCGTTCTGCTGCTCGTGCTGCTGGTCGTGTTCCGCCAGCCCATCGGCCCGGCGACGGTCACCAACGTGGTGATCATCGGCAGCAGCGTGAACCTCCTGCTGTCCGTGTTCGACACGCCTTCGTCGTTTGCGATCCGACTGGCCCTGGTCGTGGGCGCACCCCTGCTCGTGGCCTTCGGCTCGATGGCCTACCTGGGTGCGGGGATCGGGGTCGGGCCGCGTGACGGCCTGATGACGGCGCTGGTCGACGCCGGGCTCACGACGCGGGTTGCCAGGACGCTGCTCGAGGTGACCGTGCTGATCGTCGGCCTCGTCCTCGGCGGCTCGGTGGGCGTGGGCACGATCGTGTTCGCCCTGCTGGTGGGGCCGTCGCTCCACCGCCTCCAACACCGGTTCTGGTCGGGATGGGCCGAACCCGCCGGCTGGGTCTACCGCCGGGGCTGACTCCGCACGCTGCATTGGCATACGGCACCGACTGCGTTCTACAGTTCTGATCGGGATGTGCGCCGTGTCCCGACGCGGCGCTGGAGCCGTGGAGGAACGTCATGGACATGAACGACATGGTCCTGGTGAGCATCGATGACCACCTGTGCGAGCCACCGGACATGTTCGACGACCACCTGTCGTCGAAGTGGCGTGACGAGGCACCGAAGGTCCTCCACACTGACGAGGGCAACGACGTGTGGACCTTCAACGGCGCGGTCATTCCGAACGTGGGGCTCAACGCTGTCGCCGGCAGGCCGAAGGAGGAGTACGGCATCGAGCCCACCGCCTTCGACGAGATCCGCCCCGGCTGCTTCGACGTCCACGAGCGGATCAAGGACATGAACGCCGGCGGCGTCCTCGGCTCGATGTGCTTTCCGTCGTTTCCGGGGTTCGCCGGGCGCCTCTTCGCGACACACCCCGACAAGGTGTTCGCCGCCGACCTGATCCGCGCCTACAACGACTGGCACATCCACGAGTGGGCAGGGGCGTACCCGGGACGGTTCATCCCGATGGCGCTGCCCATGATCTGGTCGGCCGAGGCGTGCGCCGCAGAGGTCCGGCGGGTCGCCGAACTGGGCTGCCATTCCATGACCTTCACCGAGAACCCGGTCCCGCTGGGCGAGCCCAGCTTCCACGGCGACTACTGGAACCCGCTCTGGGAGGCCCTGGTCGACTGCGACACGGTGCTGTCGATCCACCTCGGTTCCTCGGGCCAACTCGTGGTCACCGCCCCCGATGCCCCGATGGACGTCATGATCCAGATGCAGCCCATGAACATCAGCACGGCGGCATCGGACCTGCTGTGGTCGACCGTTCCCCGCCGCTACCCCGACCTCCGGATCGCCCTCTCGGAGGGTGGCGCCGGCTGGGTGCCGTACTTCATGGACCGGGCCGACAAGACCTACGACATGCACCACCTCTGGACCGGCCAGGACTTCGGTGACCTTCGGCCCAGCGACGTCTTCCGCCGCAACTTCCTGACCTGCTTCATCACCGATCCGGTCGGTGTGAAGCTCCGGCACGAGATCGGCATCGGGAACCTCTCGTGGGAGATGGACTACCCGCACTCCGACTCCAACTGGCCGAACGCCCCGGAGGAACTGGCCGAGGTGTTCGCCGGCGTCTCCGACGAGGACATCGACCGGATCACGCACCTCAACGCCATGGACTGGTATTCGTACGACCCGTTCGCCCATCGGGATCGTTCCGCATGCACCGTGGGGGCGCTCCGTGCCGAGGCAGGCGACCACGACGTCTCGATCCGGTCGTTCGACAAGGGTCGACACGGCGAGAAGAACGTCTCGTTGGCCGACTTCGTGAACAAGACATGAATCCGGCCGGTAGCGCAGGGGGTGGGGTATGAGCCGATACCCGATCGACTTTCCGATCGCCGACGCCGACAACCACCTGTACGAGACCGAGGAGGCCTTCACCCGGTACCTCCCGGAGCGCTACGCAGGGGCGATCCGGTATGTGCAGGTGGGCGGCCGGACGAAGATCGCCATCAACGGGCTGATCAGCGAGTACATCCCCAACCCCACCTTCGAGGTCGTGGCCCCGCCAGGGGCGCAGGAGGAGTACTTCCGCGTCGGGAACCCCGATGGCCGCTCGCTGCGCGAGATCTTCGGCAAGCCCATCCGCTGCCCAGAGTGGGCGAGGGAGCCGGTTAGCCGGCTGGCGCACCTCGACGAGCTCGGCATCGAGAACGCCCTCATGTTCCCGACGCTGGCGAGCCTCCTCGAGGAACGGATGCGCGACGACCCCGACCTCACCCATGCGGCGATCCACGCCTTCAACCGGTGGTTGCACGAGGAATGGTCGTTCGACCACGAGAACCGCATCTTCGCCACGCCCATCGTCACGCTGCCGATCGTCGAACGGGCGGTGGAGGAGCTGCAGTGGTGCCTCGACCACGGGGCCCGCAGCGTGCTGGTCCGCCCGGCCCCGGCGTGGGGCCTCCGCGGCCCCCGGTCCCCGGGGCTCCCCGAGTTCGACCCGTTCTGGGGGCTCGTCCAGGAGTCGGGCGTCCTCGTCTCGATGCACTCGTCCGACTCCGGCTATGCGGACCTGGCCCAGCTCTGGGAGGGCGGCGGAACCGAGTTCCTGCCGTTCCGGCCGAACCCGTTCCGGGCCATGGTGATGGGCAGGCGGGCGATCATGGACGCCATGGCGGCGCTCATCTGCCACGGCGCGCTGACCCGGTTCCCCGACGTTCGCATCGCCACGATCGAGAACGGCGGCACCTGGGTCGAACCACTGCTCAGCGAGTTCGAAGGGGTCCACAAGAAGATGCCGCAGGAGTTCACCGAGCACCCGGTCGAGACCTTCCGCCGGTGCGTGTACGTGAACCCCTTCTGGGAGGACCGCCTGACCGAGTTGATCGACCTCCTGGGGCCTGAACGCCTGCTGTTCGGCTCCGACTATCCGCATCCTGAGGGGCTCGCCGACCCCATCGGCTACGTCGACGACCTGCCGGACGGGCTGGCCCAGGCTGATGTGGCCCGCATCATGGGCGGCAACCTGCGCCAACTCCTCGGCGTAGCCTCCTGACCGGATGTCCACGATGCAGGTGACCGTCGATCGTTCCCGCTGCACCGGCCACGGACGCTGCTACGTCCTGTCGCCGGAGGTGTTCGAGCCCGACGACGACGGCTACTGCACGACCGACCCGGCCGAGGTGCCCGCCGATCTCCTGGAACAGGCGCAGCGTGGGGCGGCCAACTGCCCCGAAGAGGCGATCACTGTCATCGTCGTGGCCGGCACCGATGGCTGAGCCCGACGACCTGAGGGACGCCGCCGGCTCGGACGGGAGCCCGCTGGGTTTCGACGACCCCGAAATGCTGGCGGCACCCCAGGGCATGTACCGGATGCTGCGGGACAACACCCCGGTCATGCAGATGGACATGGGCCTGATGTCGACAACCCTCGTCAGCCGCCACGAGGACGTGGTCACCGTTCTGCGCACCCCGGAGGTCTTTTCGTCGGGGGTGGAAGCGGTCCACATCGGCCAGGTCCGCCCGCTGATCCCGCTCCAGATCGACCCGCCCGACCACGCCAAGTTCCGCAAACTGCTGGACCCCCTCTTCGCACCCCGGCGCATTGCCCCGCTCGAGGCACGGACCCGTGCCCTCGTCGCCGACCTCGTCGACGCCGTTGCCGGGGACGGTGCCTGCAACTTCCACTCGGCCGTTGCCGAACCCCTGCCATCGACCGTGTTCCTCGAACTCCTCGGCCTCCCGATCGACCGGGCCGCCGAGTTCATCGCCCTCAAGGACGGGATCATCCGGCCGCCGGCCTCCTCCAGGGAGGAACGCGGGGAGATGGTCGCCGCCACCGGGTCGCAGATCTATGCGGTCCTCCAGGAGGTGGTGGACGCACGGCTGGAAGAGCGCCGCGACGACTTCATCTCGGGGTTCCTCGACGCCGAGGTCGACGGCGAGCGGCTCACCCCCGAGGAGGTCATCGACATCTGCTACCTGTTCTTCCTCGCCGGGCTCGACACGGTGACCGCTTCGCTCGACTGCATGCTGGCGAGGCTGGCCCAGCACCCCGTCGAGCGGCAGCGCCTGGTCGACGACCCGGCGGCCATCCCGCACGCCGTCGAGGAGATGTTGCGCTGGGAGACCCCGGTGACGTCGGTGGCGAGGATCACGACCGGCGACACCGTGTTGTCGGGCTGCCCCATCGTCGCCGGCACGCTCGTCTCGGTGATGCTCGGCTCGGCCAACACCGACGAGGCGGCGTGGGACGCCGTCGACGAGGTCGACTTCGACCGGGCCGTCAACAAGCACCTGGCGTTTGGTGGAGGCATCCACCGGTGCCTCGGGTCTCATCTGGCACGCATGGAACTGCGGGTGGCCCTCGAGGAGTGGCATGCCCGGATTCCCGACTACCGGCTGGCCGACGGCGCCGAACTGCTGTACTCACCGAACCTGCGGCAGATCGACAACCTGCCACTCGTCTGGTAGCGGAGAGGGGAGAACCACCCGTGGGGGACCTGCGCATGCTGATCGGCGGCGAGCTCGTCGAGGCCGAGGGGGGTGCCACGTTCGACAACGTGAACCCGGCCACCGAGGAGGTCCTCGGCCCGGTGGCCGACGGATCGACGGCGGACATGGCGCGGGCCGTCGCCGCCGCCCGTCGGACATTCGACACGACGGGCTGGTCGACGGACCGGGAGCTGCGCAAGGCATGCCTCGACCAGCTCCAGACCGCCATCGAGTCCGAACAGGAGGAGTACCGGCAGGAGCTGGTCGCCGAGGTGGGCTGCCCGCTGGTGCTGACCTACGGGCCACAACTCGATGCCCCGCTGCGCGAGGCGCTGCGCTGGCCCCGGGACATGATCGACGAGTTCCCATGGTCCCGGGCGTTGCCGCCGAAGGACGCCTTCGGCATCGGCTATGAGTCGGAGCGGGAGGTGTGGAAGGAGCCCGTGGGCGTGGTCGGGGTGATCGTGCCGTGGAACTTCCCGATGGAGATCATCCTCAACAAGCTCGGCCCCGTGCTGGCGATGGGGAACACGTGCGTCCTCAAGCCGGCCCCCGACACCCCCTGGAACGCCACCCGTCTGGCCCGGCTGGTCGCCGAGAAGACCGACATCCCCCCGGGGGTGCTCAACATCGTGACGTCGTCGGACCACCTCGTCGGCGAGGTGCTCAGCACCTCCCCTGATGTCGACATGGTGGCCTTCACCGGATCGACGGCGACCGGGAGGCGGATCATGGAGGCGGCGTCGGCCACGCTCAAGTCGGTGTTTCTGGAACTGGGCGGGAAGTCCGTGAACCTCGTGCTCGACGACGCCGACTTCGCGGCGGTCCTGCCGGGGGCGGTCACGTGCTGCATGCACGCCGGTCAGGGTTGTGCCATCCCGACCCGGATGCTCGTCCCGCGCTCCCGCTACGACGAGGCGGTCGAGGTCGTCCGTGCGGGGTTCGAGGGCTGGGCGTACGGTGATCCGATGGATACCGCCAACCTCCAGGGGCCGCAGATCTCGCAGCGCCAACAGGAACGCGTCCTCGGGTACCTCGCCAGGGGTGTGGACGAGGGCGCCCGGCTGGTCGTGGGCGGCGGCCGCCCGGCACACCTCGAACGGGGCTGGTACGTGGAGCCGACGCTCTTCGCCGACGTCGACAACTCGATGGCGATCGCCCGTGAAGAGGTCTTCGGCCCGGTGCTGGTGATCATCCCCTTCGACGACGACGATGACGCCGTGCGCATCGCCAACGACTCCGACTACGGCCTGAGCGGCATGATCCACTCGGCCGACCTCGACCGTGCCAAGGGCGTCGCCCGGCGCATCCGTACCGGCACGCTCGGGATCAACAACGGCGTCTGGTACGGCGCCGATGCCCCGTTCGGTGGCTACAAGGGGTCAGGGATCGGCCGCCAGTGCGGCATCGAGGGGCTCGAGACCTACACCGAGACCAAGACCGTCGCCTGGCCCGTGGCCTGAGCGGTACGACCGAGGAGGCATTCCCATGGCAGGACCACTGGACGGCATCCGGGTCGTCGAGTTCGCCAGCTGGACGTTCGTCCCAGCCGGTGGGGCGGTGCTCGTTGACTGGGGGGCCGAGGTGCTCAAGGTCGAGCATCCGGTCACCGGCGACCCGCAGCGGGGCCTGATCACATCGGGCCTCATGCCGGGCATGGCGGGCGGGGTCAACTTCATGATGGAGCAGCCCAACCGGGGCAAGAAGTCGATCGGCATCGACCTGGCCCATCCCGACGGCCACGAGGCCCTGATGAGGCTCGTCGAGACCGCCGACGTCTTCCTGACCAACGCACTGCCACACGTCCGGACCAAGCTGGGGATCGAGGTCGAGGATCTGCGGGCCCGCAACCCATCGATCATCGTGGCCCGTGGCACCGGCCAGGGGGTGCACGGCCCCGACGCACACAAAGGCGGCTACGACGGTGCCAGCTTCTGGGCCAGGGGCGGCGTCGCCGGGCTCTTCCCGGGCGATGCCGACGGCTGGCCCCAGGGGCAGCCGGCCCCGGCGTTCGGCGATGTGATGGGCGGGCTCGCAATCGCCGGCGCCATCGCCGCCGCCATCGCCAAGAGGGAGCGGACCGGCGAGCCCAGCATCGTCGACGTCTCGCTGCTGGCCACCGCCATGTGGCAGGCGTCCCCGCTGGTCGTCGCCGCCAAGTTGTTCGGACTCGGAAGCTTCCCGCCCCGGGACCGCACCAAGGCCGTCAACCCCGGGGTCAACGCCTACCGCACCTCGGACGACCGCTTCATCACGCTCATCCTTCTGCAGCCTGACAAGTTCTGGGCCGACCTGGCGGATCGCCTCGAACGCCCTGACCTGGCGACCGACCCCCGGTTCGCCGACGCCGTGTCGCGGGCCGAGCACTGCACCGAGTGCATCGCCATCCTCGACGAGGCCTTCGGGTCGCAGCCGCTGGCCCACTGGAAGAAGGCGCTCGACGAATTCAAGGGTGTGTGGGCGCCGTTCCAGTCCCTGATCGAGCTCTACGACGACCCCCAGGTGATCGCCAACGGCTACCTCCCGACGATGACCGCCGGCAACGGCGAGGAGGTCCAGTTGGTGGCCAGCCCGGCCATGTTCGACGAGGTGCCGGTCAGCGTCGAACGCGGACCGGAGCACGGCGAGCACACCGAGACGGTGCTCCTCGACCTGGGGCTGACCTGGGAAGAGATAGCGGCGCTGAAGGAGAGCGGCGCGATCCTCTGAGGGTTCCCGCTGCGGCGGTCCCCGTGGCCTCGGCTACTCCGGCGGCATGAGGAGGGCCATGTCGATGCCCCCGGTGAAAAGGCCGCCCGTGAACCCGCCGTCGGCGAAGTGCGAGGTGGCGGTCGTGTAGCTGTTGCGCGGGCTGTTGAGGAGCACGAGCGCCCACGCCTGTTCGTCGGGACGGGCATTGCGGCCGACCGGCTTCGGGAAGTTGTCGAAGAAATCCTGGCCCTGCGACTCGATGAACGAGGGCATCATCGGCGTGTCGGTCGGGCCCGGGTTGAGGCTGTTGAGCCGTACCCCCGACGGGGCCAGTTGGAAGCCGCGCAGCGCCACGTAGGCGTTGATGGCCTCCTTGGAGGCGGGGTACCCCATGCCGCCGACGACCTCGGGATGTTCTTCGCACCATGCCCTGGCAGCGTCGAAATCGGGGGTCATGACGAGCGGCAGGATCTTGGCCGCGTTGGCCACCCAGCCCATTCCGGCCACCGACGAGATGAACGCGATCCCGGCGCCGTCGGACAGGAGGGGGATGACGGCCTCGGTGAGGTGGCGGTGGCCGGCGAAGTTCACGAGCATCACGTCGAGGTCCGGGGCGGTCGTCGGCAGGCCGGCGCAGTTGAACAGGCTGTCGATCGGGCCCCCGATGGCTTCGACGGCGTCGTCGATCTGGTCTGTGTCCGACAGGTCGACGAGGTGCGAGGCATGGACGGGGACGTCGCAGGGTCGGATGTCGAGCCCGTGGACCTCGGCACCGAGGTCGATCAGGATCGTCGCCGTCGCTGCGCCCATCCCAGATGCAGCGCCGGTCACCACGGCACGGGTCCCCTCGTATCGAAGCACGTCTTCCATGTCGTTCCCCTTTTGGTCCTGGTGGCCATCAATGGTAGACCGGGGTCCCCCGGCAGGTAGCCAGCCGGGCCGTTGATGGGACGACCGGTGAGGGGGCGAGGGACGGAGAGTGAGGCGCCGTGGAATACCGGCTACCGGAGTTCGACGACTGGGAGACCGCCCAACCCCATGCGATGTGGGCCGAGGCCCGCGGACACTGTCCGGTGGTGTCGGTCGAACCCCAACCCTGGGAGGAAACCGGCTCGTTCCACGTGCTGGGCCACGATGACGTCGGGGTCGTCCTGCGGGACCCGCGCACCTTCTCGTCGACCATCAACGGCGACTTCATGGGGCCGTTCATGGGCGACCTCATCCTGGCGCTCGACGGCGAGGAGCACCGCGACTACCGGAACCTCGTGGCGCCGGCCTTTCGTCGTTCGAACCTCGACCGGTGGCGCACCGAGCTGATCGAGCCGATCGTCGGCCGTCTGCTCGGAGCGGTCCAGCCGGTCGGTCGGGCGGACCTCGTCGCCGACTTCACCGTCCACTACCCGGTGCAGGTGATCTGCGGGATCGTGGGCGTGCCGCTCGAGGACCACGAGCAGTTCACCACGTGGGCCGAGCAGATCAACTTCGGACCGCTCGACCCGGAGGCCGGCATGGCCGCTTCGGCGGCGATGGCCGAGTACCTGGCACCGCTCGTCGAGGCCAGACGGTCCGCACCGACCGGTGACCTGCTCTCCGAGCTGGTCAACGCCGAGGTGGACGGCGAACGCCTCTCCGAGGAACGGCTCTACGGCTTTCTGCGGCTCCTCCTGCCAGCGGGAGCGGAGACCACCTACCGGGCGCTCGGCAGCGCCCTCGTGGCCCTGTTGACCCTGCCGCACGTCCGGGAACGGGTGGAGGCGGACCGCAGCCTGATCCCACGGCTCGTCGAGGAGACGCTGCGCTGGGAGACCTCCATCACCATGGTCATGCGTCGAACCACGGTGGACACCGAGCTGGCCGGCTGCCCGATCCCGGCCGGTTCCCCGGTCACGGTGCTGAGCGGCTCGGCCGGACGCGATCCCGGCCGGTGGCCGGACCCCGACGACTTCGACCTCGACCGGGAGGCGGGGGCCCACTTCGGATTCGGCGGTGGTCCCCACCTGTGCCTGGGGATGCACCTGGCCCGCCTGGAGATGGAGGTGGGGGTGGCTGCCGTGCTGGACATGCTGCCGGGCGTCCGACTGGACGGCGATGCTCCCGCCCCGGAGGTCTCGGGCTACGCCTTCCGGGGCCCAGCGGCGTTGCCCGTCGTGTTCGACGCGCATCCACGAAGGGGCGATGCCACGGTCTCCAACGGCTAGGAACCGCCGAGGGCGAGACGGGCGATGTGACGGCGGTGGCGGCTGCTCGTGCCGAAGTGGAGGTCGCCGACCTTGGCGCGGCGCAGGTACAGGTGGAGGTCGTGCTCCCACGAGTAGCCGATCCCGCCGAAGAGTTGGAGGCCGTCCTGCACGACGCGCCGTTGGCACTCTCCGGCAGAGGCCTTGGCCATGGCGGCGGCCCGCCCACGGCGGGGGTCGTCCTCGGCGATGCAGAGGGCGGCGAAGTACCCGAGTGCCCTGGCCCGTTCGACATCCCGGTACATGTCGGCCAACTTGTGCTTCACGGCCTGGAACGAGCCGATCGGCACGCCGAACTGGTGGCGTTCCTTGACGTGCCCGAGGTCCAGGTCGAGGATCCGCTGGCAGGCGCCGACGGTCGTGAGCGCCACGGCGGTGACGGACTCCTCGAGGGCGCTGCGGAGCGCATGGGTCGCATCGCCCGCTCCCAGGAGCCGGTCGTCGTCGATGCGGACGCCGTCGAGGCGGATCCGGGCATGCCTGGTGGTGGGGTCGATGGGGTCGATGGGCTCGGCGTCCAGGTCCCCGCCGGGCACGATGGCGAGACGCAACTCGCCGTCGATCCGGAGGGCGACGGCAACCTCGTCGGCCGTGTCGCCATCGACGACGAACTCCTTGGTGCCGGCCATGACCCACCCGCCTTCACCTGCAACCGCAGTTGCCGCCACGTCGGAGGGGTCCCAGGACCCTGAACCCTCGTCGAAGGCGAGCGTCCCCGTGCGCTCGCCGCGTGCCACGGGACCGAGGAACCGCAGCCGTTCATCGGCGGTCCCGACCTGGTGGACCGCCGGTGCGAACTGCGTGCACGTGGCGAGGAATGGCCCCGGTGCCGAGGCGTAGCCGAGTTCCTCGAGGACGATGGCCTGATCGACCCAGGTCATGCCAAGGCCGCCGACTTCGGGGGCGAGTGCGAGTGCGGGCCAGTCGAGGCCGGTGAGGGTGTCCCAGAGGTCGGTCGGGTCGTGGCCCTCGTCGACGATCCGTCGCACGTAGGCGGGCGGACACTCTTTGTCGAGGACCTCGCGGACAGCCCTCTGGAGCTCGCGCTGGTCGTCGTCGAGTTCGAAGTCCATGCGTCTCAGCCCCGGTCCCGTGTGATCTCGAAGTCCATGCGTCTCAGCCCCGGTCCCGTGTGATGTCGAAGTCCATGCGCCTCAGCCCCTCGGAAGGCCGAGGACGCGCTCGGCGATGATGTTGCGCTGGATCTCGCTGGTCCCGCCGGAGATCGTGCCGGCGAAGGAGTTGAGGAAGCGGTCGAACCAGCTGGCATCGCCCCGGTTGGCCCCCCATGGCTGGAACACAGACGTGCCCTTCCGCTGGTCGAGGGCGTCGGCCCCGAGGGCGTCGAGGGCGAGGAGTGCGACATCGCGCTGGCCCTCGGAGCCCATCAACTTGAGGAGCGACTGGTCGGCTGCCACCAGACCGCGTTGCAGGCGCGCCAGGCCCCGGTAGCCGAGGAGGCGGAGCGCCTCGGCGTCGATGAGCAGCGACCCCAGGCGGTCGAGGAACACGTCGTCCTCGGCCAGCGGCGTGTCGCCCACACACCGGACGAGGTCGGCGATCGAGGTGTCGAGCCCCTCGGACCACAGCACCCAGAGCATCGCCCGCTCGTGGGCCAGGGCCCCGGTGCAGATCCGCCACCCGTCGTTCAGGTCGCCAACCAGGTTCCGGCGTGGGACGACCACGTCGTCGAAGAAGACCTCGTTGAAGTCGAGGTGGTCGGGACCCATCAGGTCGGGGAACGGTCGACACTCGAGGCCCGGAGTGTCGGTGTCGATGATCAGGGCGGAGATGCCCCGGTGCTTGGGGACGTCGGGGTCCGTCCGGACGAACGCCAGCAGCATGTCGGCGTCGTGGGCGCCGGAGGTCCAGACCTTCTGCCCGTTGACGACGAAGTGGTCACCGTCGGGCACGGCCCGGGTGGTGAGTCCGGCCAGGTCGCTGCCGGCACCGGGTTCGCTCATGCCCAGTGCTGCGGTGATCTCGGCACGCAGGATCGGGATGGCGTAGTCCCGTCGTTGATCGTCGTCGCCGAATTCGATGATCGACGATGCGACGATGCCGAGGCCCTGGGGGTTGAGGCTGCGGCTGACGTGTCGTCCGGCCAGTTCCTCGAAGTACACCATCTGCTCGGAGAGCCCGGCGTTGCGTCCCCCGTGCTCGGGCGGATAGCCGGGCACCAGCCAGCCGTCGTCGAACATGCGCCGCTGGAAGGCCCGGGACCACGATGGGACGCCGGCGCTCGACGTGGGGCGCTCGCCGGTCGTCGACGGTGCGGGGAGGTTGGCGTCCAGCCATGCGACGAACTTGGAGCGGAATGCCTCGGTCGCCTCGTCGAATCTCAGTTGCACGTGGGATCCCCTGTTCGGTCCGGTAGGCGAGACCGTAGGGGAGTTTTCCGGGGCGCGGGCAAGGCGGCCCGACCCGGTGCGTCGATGCGATTGCGGGATGGCCGGCGACTCGGGGTAACTTCGCGTCGTCGTTCGCGAAAGCGATGTACCGAGGATCGGGGGATTCATGGTTCGAGCGAGGAAGTGCCTGTTGGGTGTGGTGGGAGCCCTGATGCTCGCCGCTGGTGCCTGTGGCAACTCGGATGGCGGGGACGCTGCTCCGACGACCACGGCTGCTCCGCCCACGACGACGGCGGCGCCAACGACCACGACGACGGCGGCGCCAACGACCACGACGGCTCCACCGGAGACCACCACGACGGCGCCCACCACGACGGCTCCACCGGCGCCCACCACGACCACCACCACGACGACCACGACGACGACGGTGCCCGACCTGCGCCACGAGTTCGTGGCGCTCGAAGGTGTCCCGGGCGTGACCGACGAGGAGATCCGGTTCGCCGTCATCGGCCTCCGATCGAACAACCCCCTCGGCACATGCATCCTCGACTGCTACCTGGACGGGATCCGCTCGTACTTCGAGTTCCGCAACGCCGAGGGTGGTCTGTTCGGCCGCGACCTCGTGGTCCACGAGGAGCTCGACGACGAACTGCTCCGGAACCAGATCAGGGCCCTCGAGGTGATCGCCGGGGAGGACTCCTTTGCGGCGTTCAGCGCCACGCTCGTCGCCAGCGGCTGGGGCGACCTCGACGAGGCGGCCATTCCGACCTACGTCTGGAACATCCACGCCACGGAGTCCGCCAACCGCTTCAACATCTTCGGACACATCCCGGCGATGTGCGCCGAGTGCACCCAGCGCCACGTGCCGTACCTGGTGCAGTTCTCCGGGAGCACGAAGGTGGCCTCGCTGGGCTACGGCATCAGCGAGAACTCCAAGGTCTGCGCCAGGGCGGTGGCCGACTCCATCGAGCGGTACTCGGCCGACATCGGCGCCGAGATGGCCTACTTCAACGACGATCTCGACTTCGGACTGCCCAACGGCATCGCCCCCGAGGTGACGGCGATGATGGGAGCGGGCGTCGACTTCATCTCCACGTGCATGGACCTCAACGGCATGAAGACCATGGCCCAGGAGATGAAGCGACAGGGCATGGAAGCGGTCCTCTACCACCCCAACACCTACAACCACCCGTTCGTCGCCGAGGCGGGCGACCTGTTCGACGGCGACTACGTGGCGCCTCAGTTCGAGCCCTTCGAGGCGGACAGTGGCAACGAGTTGGCTGCGGCGTTCAAGACACACATGGCTGCCGGGGGAAGGGAGCTCTCGGAGTTGGCGATGATCGGGTGGATCAACGCCCACACGGCCTTCGAGGCACTGCTCGGCACCGGTCCCGACTTCGACCGTGCGTCCGTGATCGCCGAGATGAACGGCCGGACCGCATGGGACGCCGGCGGCCTCGTCGTGCCGATCGACTGGACCCGCCAGCACGTGCCGACGACCCCGGACGACCAGTCCAACGGCTACCGGCTGGAATGCGCAGCGTCCCTGCGCATGGGTGATGGGGTGATGGAGACCGTCGCCGATCCGGCGACCCCGTGGCTCTGCTGGGACAATGCCGACCTGGCGTGGTCGGAGCCGCAGCAGACCTCCTTCGGGGGCTGACCGGGCGACATCGACCACCCATGGTGTTCGCAGCAGGAACCGGAACCGATGTCATCCGTGCCGTCCTCCAGGGGACACCGCCCGGTGCCGTGTATGCCCTCGTCGCACTCGGCTTCGTCCTGACCTACAAGACCTCGGGGGTCTTCAACCTGGCGTTCGGGGCGCAGGCCTTCGTCTCGGCGGCGATGTACTTCCAGGCACGGGTCGAGTGGGGATGGTCGACCGTTCCGGCACTGATCCTGTCGGTGTTCGTGTTGGCGCCACTGATCGGCCTGCTCATGGAGCGCCTGATCTTCCGGCACCTCCGAACGGCGTCGGCGGTCTCGAAGCTGGTGGTGGCGATCGGGCTGTCGGTGGCGTTGCCGAGCCTCTTCGAGACGCTGACGGGCTTCGCCGGCGTCGCCGGGAAGACGCCGGTGGGCCTCGTCCCCGACGGTGCCAACGTGTTCTACGACCCGCTCGGCGTCTACCCGTTCAGCCGGGACGAGCTGGTCGCCCTCGGCGTGGCGGTCGTCGGCATGCTGGGCCTTGGCGCCCTGTTCCGGTTCACCTCCCTGGGCCTCGCCATGCGCGCCGTCGTCGAGAGTCCCCGGATGACCGAGTTGGCCGGGATCGATGCCGACCGTGTGTCCTTGGTGGCGTGGATCCTGTCCAGCTTCTTCGCGGGTATGGCCGGTGTGCTGATCGCTCCCCGGTTCAACACCCTGATGGCGCAGGACTTCTTCCACCTCATGGTCGTGGCCATCGCCGCAGCGGCGATCGGGCGACTCGTGAGCCTTCCCCGGGCGCTCATCGGGGGCCTCGGGCTCGGAATCTCCATCGCCCTGCTCCGGACGTTCCTGCCCCGATGGTCGGCCGACCTTCCCTGGCTGGAGCCCTTCCAGAACAACCTGACCCCCTCGATGCCGTTCGTGGTCCTGTTCGGGGTGCTCGTGTTGTGGCCGGCGATCCGAAGGTCGCCCGCCGCAGCCGACCCGCTGTCCGGGGTCGACCCGCCGCCACCCTCGCTGGTGTCCACGACCCGCAGCGCGGTCCTGACCAGGGCGGCCAGGGTGTTCGGTGTCTGCTTCCTACTCCTGGTCGGGTTGACGGTCTGGTTCCGCGGCGACGTCGTCTGGGTCCACCTGGTCACCCAGGCGACGATCATGTCGCTCATCTTCCTCTCGGTCACGGTCATCACCGGCCTCGCCGGGCAGATCTCGCTGTGCCAGGGGACCTTCGCCGCCATCGGTGCCCTGACGGTGTTCCAGCTGGCTGACCGCTGGGACGTGTCGGTCCTCGCCGCAGCGCTGGTCGGCGCCGCCATCGCAGCCGTCGTGGGCGCACTCCTCTCGATCCCCGTCCTCCGGCTCGGAGGCATCTGGCTGGCTATCGCCACGCTGGCGTTCGCCTTCTTCTTCGATGCCGTGATGCTCAAGTTCTCGTGGGTGGGCGGTGGCGACTCGGCGCTGCTGCAGGGGCACCGTGTCCCCAGACCGGTACTCGGACCCTGGGACTTCGACGACGATCGACGCTTCCTCGTCCTCGTCGTGGTGGTCTTCGCCGTGGTGAGCGTCCTCGTGATCCGAATCCGCGAGGGGACGACCGGCCTCACCCTGCGCGGCCTTCGGGGCAGCGAGGTGGCAGCCGAGTCGATCGGCGTGTCGCCGGCTCGGGCACGGATGCTCGCGTTCGCGATCTCGTCGGCGATCGCCGGCCTCGGTGGTGGGCTGCTGGCGATCCACCAGGAGAACGTCAACTACGGCAACAACTTCACGCCGACCGCTGCCCTGTTCTGGGTGGTGCTCGTCGTCACCCTGAGCGCCCGGACCGTCGAGGGTGCCGCCCAGGCCGGTGCGGCGTACTCGCTGTTCAATGCTGTGATCCTGCGGGGAGCAGGGCTCGCCTGGATCACCCGGGGCCACCTGCCCGGCTTCTTCCCGCTGTCACCGAAATGGCGGTTCGTGCTGTTCGGACTGGCGGCGATCCAGTTCGCGCGGCACCCCGAGGGCCTGGTCGAGCACGGCAAGCGGCGTGCGACGGTCGGGATGGATGCACGCCTTGCGGCCCGGAGGGAACGGGCAGCGTCGCAGGACGCTGACGGGGAGGGCCCGGCATGAGCGTCCTGTTCGAAGCGGTTGGCATCCAGAAGGCCTTCTCCGGGATCCGTGCGCTCGAGAACGTCTCCCTGCGCGTCGAAGCCGGCGAGCGGGTGGGCCTCATCGGACCCAACGGCGCCGGCAAGACGACGTTTTTCAACTGCGTGCTCGGCGTACTCCGGCCGGACGCCGGGCGAATCCTGTTCGACGGCGAGGACGTCGGTGGCCTACCGGTCTACCGGCGGGCCCGTCGGGGGATCGGCAGGACGTTCCAGCGCATCGAGTTGTTCGCGGACATGACGGTGCGGGAGCACCTCCTGCTCGCCGACCGGGTGCGGCGTGGCGAGGGTTCGCTGTTGCGTGACCTGTTCTGGCGGGGTGGCTCGGACGCCGACGAGCGGCGCCGCTGTGACGAGGTCCTCGAACTCCTCGGCCTCGGCGACCTGGCCGACGAGCCGGTCGAGGTGTTGAGCCTCGGCCAGGGCCGGCTCGTCGAGGTCGGACGGGCCCTGATGACCGAACCCCGCCTGTTGCTCGCCGACGAGCCGTCGTCGGGCCTCGACCGCGAGGAGACCGATGCCCTGGCGGCGACCCTGCGCGAGGTGCAGGGAGAGCGTGGGTTCGCCGTCCTGCTGGTCGAACACGATGTGGAGCTGGTGTCGTCGTTCACCGAACGGACGTACGTGCTCGACTTCGGTCACCTCATCGCCGAGGGGCCGACGGCCGAGGTGATGGCCGACCAGAGAGTTCGCCAGGCGTACTTCGGCGACATCGAGGTGGGGGGCGGCCCATGACGCCGGCCCTCGAACTCCGGGCGGTCGAGGCCGGCTACGGCCCCTTCCGGGCGCTGTTCGGCGTGACGATCAGCGTTCCGCCGGGTGGTGCGGTGGCATTGCTGGGTGCCAACGGTGCGGGGAAGACCACGGTCGCCCGGGTGGCGAGCGGCCTGCTGGCACCGTCGGCGGGCTCGGTCCTCGTGGACGGCCGGGACCTGACGGGCGAGCGCACGTTCCGGTACGCACGGGCCGGTGTGGCCCACGCTCCCGAGGGGCGCTCGGTGTTCGCCACGTTCACCGTCGAGGAGAACCTGACCCTGTCGTTCCGACGGCTGCTGGGTTCGGAGGGCCTGCAGGATGGCCTGGAGCGCGCCTACTCGATCTTTCCCCGCCTCGGCGAGCGGCGCCGACAGGTCGCCGGCACGCTCTCGGGCGGTGAGCAGCGGATGCTGTCGATGGCCCGGGTCCTGGTCGAGGCTCCACCGGTACTCGTCGCCGACGAGTTGTCCCTCGGCCTGGCACCGATCGTCACCGACGAGATCTATGCGACGCTCGAGGCGATCCGGGCCAGCGGGACGGCGATGCTCATCGTCGAGCAGCACGTGGGCCATGCCCTCGCCCTGTGCGACCACGTCGTGCTGCTCGACAACGGGACCGTCGCATGGGAGGGGCCTGCGGCCGATGCCGCCGACGTCGTCGTGTCCCGACTTTTCGACAGATCCGACGGGTGACAACATGACCCTCGTGGACCTCGACGGATTGCTTGCGTGCCTCGAGTTCGAGGACCTGGGTGATGGCCGTTGGACGGCACCCCACCTGCAGCTGGACTACCGACGGATCTTCGGCGGCCAGCTGCTCGCCCAGGCCGTGGTGCTGGCGGACGCCTCCGCACCGGAGAAGGCCGTGCGTTCGCTGTCGTGCGTGTTCCCCCGCGAGGGGAGCTTCGACGAACCGCTCGAGTACAGGGTCGAGGCGGTGCACGACGGCCGGTCCTTCGCCACGCGGCGGATCACGGGCGCCCAGGGTGACCGCGTCTGCCTCGTCGCCCAGGCCTCGCTGCATGTCGCAGAGGAGGGCCCGGAGCACGGGGACCCGCCGCCGGACGTCGGGCTTCCGGGAGACGCCGAGCCGACCGACCTGTCGATGGTGCCGTGGCCATGCCGCGTCGTCGACGGGGTGGACCTCGGGGACCGTGGCGTCGGGCCGGCCGAGTTCCGCTTCTGGACCCGGGTGGACCGTGAACTTCCGGACGATCCCGCCGTCCATCAGGCCCTGCTCGCCCATGCCACCGACCTGACGGTGATCGGCACGGCGCTGCGCCCCCACGAGGGGCTCAGCCAGGCCGACTCGACGGTCCGGCTGGCGACGGCGGTGACCGCCCACCAGATCGTGTTCCACCGGGCCTTCCGGCTCGACGACTGGTGCCTCGTCGACCAGTGCAGCCCCGTCGCCGCCGGCGCCAGGGCGTTCGGCGTCGGCAACGTGTTCGATGCCGACGGCCGCCTGGTCGCCTCGTTCACCCAGGAGTCGATGGTCCGGCCGATCGTGCCGGACGAGGATCACGAGCGCCGGGAGGACACCCCATGACCGTCGAGTTCGATCCTTTCAGCCGGGACTTCTTCGACGATCCGTATGACACGTACGCCCGCCTGCGCGACGAGGCCCCCTGCTACCACAGCGAGCGCTACGACTTCTATGCCCTGAGCCGTTACGACGACGTCGTGGCCGCCCACCGCGACCACGACACCTTCATCTCCAGCCGGGGACTCACCTACGAACAGCTCAGCGACCCCGAGGCCGTCGTGCAGGCGTCGCTCATCATGATGGATCCGCCGGAACACACCCGGTACCGCAAGCTCGTCAGCCGGGCCTTCACCCCGAGGGCGATGGCCGGCTGGGAAGACCTGGTCCGGGAAATCGTGGTCGGGTACCTGGAGCCGCTCGTGGGCGAGTCTTCCTTCGACCTCGTCGGCGAGGTCGCCGGCCCCTTCCCCGTCGAGGTGATATCGGCGATCCTCGGGGTACCGAAGGACGATCGCCAGCAGATCCGCCACTGGTCCGACACGATGCTTCGACGCGAGGAGGGTGAGTCCACGGGTGGAGCCGCCGCCCGGGAGGCGGGGATCGCCAAGACCATGTACTTCCTCGAACTGGTTGCCGAGAAGCGGCGGCGCCCGGGTGACGACATGCTGAGTGCGCTCATCGCAGCCGAGGTCGAGACGGATGACGGGGGAACGGCTTCGCTGGACGACATCGAGATCGCCGCCTTCGGGACCCTGCTCGGTGCGGCGGGGAGCGAGACGGTCACCAAGTTGATCGGCAACGCAGCGGTCCTGTTCCATCGGAACCCGGACCAGTGGCGGCTCGTGAAGGAGGATCCCGGGCTCCATGCCGACGCCGTCGAAGAGGTCCTGCGCTACTGGCCGCCGTCGCAGTACCAGGGGAGGTGTTCTGCGGTCGAGAGCGAGTGGCACGGCGTGACCGTGCCTGCGGGCAAGCCGGTCTTCCTCCTGACGGGTGCGGCGACCCACGATGAAAGGGCCTACGAGGACCCGGACCGGTTCGACGTCCAGAGGGAACATGCGCTGGCGATCAGCCTGGGGCACGGGGTGCACTCCTGCCTCGGAGCGGCCCTGGCCCGGTTGGAGAGCCGGGTGGCGATCGGGGAGATCGCCGCACGCCTGCCGGACTTCACCATCGACGAGGCCGGATGCGAACGGGTCCAGATGTCGAACGTGGCCGGCTACTCGAAGGTCCCGCTGCACACCGGACGCTGAGTCGGGAGGGCCGGGTTCGTCGGGTGCGGGCACCCGCTCCTAGCGTCCCCGGCGTGGAGGCAGGGGGTGGGGCGACGGCGGTTGACCGGCGGGCGTGGTTGGCGCTCGCAGTGTCGACGTTGGCGGCGCTGCTGACGGTCATCGACATCTCCATCGTGAACGTGGCATTCCCCTCGATCCGGCGTGACCTCGGAGCGTCGGAGGTGGGGTTGTCGTGGGTCCTCTCCGGCTACTCGGTGTCGGTCGGTGCCTTCCTGCTGGTCGCCGGTCGTCTGGCGGACCAGCGCGGTCGCCGACGGATGTTCCTGATCGGCGTCACCGTCTTCGTGGTGGGGTCGCTGTGCTGCGGGCTGGCGCCCTCGACCGGATACCTGATCGCGGCACGTGTCCTCCAGGGAGTCGGCAGTTCGGTGATCGGCCCGACCTCGTTGTCGATGGTCCTGCCCGACTTTCCCCTGGAACGTCGCTCGATGGTGCTCGGTATCTGGGGGGCATCGGCGGCCCTCGGCGCAGCGCTGGGCCCCTCGATCGGCGCCGTCATCCTCGACCTGTTGTCCTGGCGGTGGGTGTTCCTCGTCAACGTGCCGATCGGTGCACTGCTGTTGATCCTCACTCCCCGGTTCGTCCGGGAGAGCCGGGACCCCGATGCCACGGGCCGGTTCGACGTGCTCGGGGTTCCGGCCGGCACCTTCGGCGTGGCGCTCGTGCTGGTGGCGATCGTCCAGGGTGGCAGGTGGGGCTACAGCTCGGGAGCGACCATCGCCTCGGCGCTGGCCGGGTTCCTGCTGATGGGGGTCGTCGTGGTGCGCTCGAGGACGCATCCGGAGCCGCTGCTCGACCTGGGCCTCTACCGGATCCGGTCATTCTGGTCGGCCGCATCAGGTCAGGTCTTCTTCACGACCTCGTTCATCGCCATCATCTTGTTCAACACCCTCCTGCTACAGGACCTCTGGGGCTGGTCGCCGTTGGCGGCCGGCTTCGGCGTGGTACCGGGACCGTTGCTGGCGGCCTTCCTCGGTGGACCGGTGGGTTCGATCGCCGACCGGGTCGGCCACCGGAACCTGCTGGTGTTCGGGTGCACGGTCGCCGGGCTCTCACCGACCTGGTTGTGGCTGCGCGTGGGCACCGAGTCCGACTACGCATCCGATGTCCTGCCGGCGTTGTTGATGCTCGGCGTGGGCGTGTCGTGCACGTTCGCGACGTTCAGCTCGCTCGGCCTCCGCGAGGTGCCACCGGCGAGATTCGGCACGGCCAGTGCCACACTGCGCACGACCTCGACCCTCGGGTTCGCCATCGGGGTTGCCGTCGGTATCGCGGTGTTCGATGCTGCGCGTTCTCATGGCCCCCTGGTCGCCTTCGACCGGGCGTGGGCCTTCATGGCCGTCACGATGTTCGTCGGTGCGGCGTTCTGCGCCGTCGCCTGTCCGGGCAGGCTGGCGGCGTCGTCGCCCCAGACCCGGGTCGGGTCCTAGGCAGCCGCTCCCAGGCGCAGCGGCAGGGTGTTTCGGCCCCGCAGGATGATCCGGGCATTGAAGGTCGGCTCGCCCGCCAGGGCGAGTTCGGGAAAGCGCCGGATGAACCGGGTGACGGCGATCTCCCCTTCGAGCCGGGCCAGCGCCGCTCCGAGGCAGTGGTGGATGCCGCTGCCGAACGACACGTGCCTGGCCGCATCCGGCCGGGTGACATCGAGGGTGTTGGCGGTGTCGCCCCAGAAGGCGGGGTCCCGGTTGGCGCTGCCGAGCGCCGTCAGGACCATCTCGTCTGCTGCGATCTCGACGCCGGAGATCACGGTGTCGTGCAGCAGGCGACGTCCGGAGGTCTGCACCGGGCTGTCCCAGCGGAGGAGCTCGTCGGCGACGGTGGCATCGACCGAGTCGTCGTCGCGGACGAGCGCGAGCTGGTCGGGGTTCTGGAGCAGGGCGTGGATCCCGTTGCCGATCAGGTTGACCGTGGTCTCGTGGCCGGCCACGAACAGGAGCGAGACCATCGAGAGGAGCTCGGGGGTCGACATGCGATCGCCCTCCTCCTCGGCCTCGATGAGCTGGGTGAGCAGGTCGTCCCCCGGTTGCCGACGCTTCTGCTCGACGGCATCGGCGAGGTAGGCGTCCATCCGCGAACCGCCGTCGAGGGCGGCGGTCACCTGCTCGGGGGTGAGGTACGGCTCGAGCGTCTGTGTGATGGCGTGGGACCAGCCCCGGACCATGGCCACGTCGGTGTCGGGCAGTCCGAGCATGGCGTGGATCACGGCGAACGGGATCACGAATGCGTACTCGCCGATCAGGTCGATCTCGCCGCTTTCGCCATGTCCGGAGAGTTCGTCGAGCAGGTCGTCGACGATGCCGGCGGTCTGTTCACGCATCCGGCCGATCGCCCGGGGGGTGAAGGTGCGTTGCACGAGCCCGCGCAGGCGGGTGTGGTCGGGGGGGTCCAGGCCCAGGATCGACGGCACCCGCTCTCCACGGAGTTCCTGGAGCGGGCGCATGTGCTCGGGCACCTCGATATTGGATTCGAATCGCCGCACCGTGGTCTCGGTGTCGCGCAGCACGCTGTGGACGTCGTTGTAGCGGGAAACGAGCAGCGTGCCGATCGGTGTCCGGTGAACCGGGTCCTCGTCCCGCAGGCGCGCATAGGTTGGATAGGGGTCGAGGAGGAACTCGGGGTCGAACGGATTCCAGGACGGTGCGGTCTCGACATCGGTCATGGGCGGACGCTACCTACGGTCGTCTGGTCGGGGCGAGACGGGGGCGGGACTCAGAGCGCTGCGCCCACCCGGTGGCCGCTGCGAACGGCACCTTCGATGTACCAGTCCTCGGCGGCGTCGCCGACAACGTGCACCTCGTGGCCCTCGGCCATGAGGGCGTCGGCGAGCGAGCGGTCGGCCCGGACCCCGCCGGCGATGACGACCGTGTCGGCATCGAGCCGGTGGGTCGCATCGCCCTGCCGGTACTCGACATGGGTCGGGGAGATGGCGGTCGTCTCCGCGTCGGTGTGGAACACCACGCCGGCGCTCCGGGATTCGTGGAGGGCCCGCCAGCGCCGGGGGTGGGCCATGGCGAGCGCAGGCTGTGCGCCGGGTTCGAGCACGTGGACGGAGCGTCCCCGTTCGGCGAGGAAGTGGGCCAACTCGGTGCCGACCAGGTCGCCGTGGACGACCACGACCCGTCGGCCGATGGGCATCCAGAGCCGGGAGAGCGACCGGACCCGGTCCATGTCGTCGGTGAGCCCCAGGAGGCGCCCCGCCCCGAGGGCCAGTCGGGTCAGAAGCCCGGGGCGGCGTGCACCGAGGTCGCCATCGCCGGTGAGCAGCGCCCGGAGGTCGTCGCCGGACAGCACGTGGGGGAGGTCCATGCCGGGCAGGTCGGGTCGGTCCCGCCGGGCGCCGGTGGCGACCACGACGACATCGGGGGCGAGTGCGGCGATCACGTCGGCATCGGCCCGCACGCCGGTCCGGACCTCGACGCCGGCGTCGGCGATGGAGGCACGGAGGAAGTCGACGAACTCGCCGTTGAGCGGGGTCGTGAGCGACGAGAAGCGAGCGGTGCCGCCGAGCCGGCCAGCCGCCTCGAGGAGCGTGACGCGGTGCCCCCGCCCGGCTGCCACACGGGCACATTCCATGCCACCCGGTCCGCCCCCGACCACGACGATGTGCCGTTGCGAACTCGCCGGCGACGGATCGGGTTGGTCGTAGTGGCCGAGCCGGGCGTTGACGGCGCAGACGGGTCGGCCGCTCCAGAAGTTCTGGGCGACGCAGACGAAGCAGTTGATGCAGGGACGCACCAGGTCGGGTCGGCCGTCATCGAGGCGCCGGACCAGGTCGGGGTCGGCCAGGAGTTGCCGGCCCATCGAGATGAAGTCGGCGCCACCGTCGCAGAGGATGCGCTCGGCGTCCGGGGGTCGGATCCGCCCGACGGCGAGGACGGGGACGTCGACCGCCGCCTTCACGGCTCGGGCGAACCCCTCGTACTGGTTGGGCTGCCAGGGAAGGGGTGCGTCGGTGAACCCGACCCCCGTCCCTGCCGACGATGTCGCCGAGACATGGATGGCGTCGGCCCCGGCAGCGGCCGCAGCCCTGGCGTGGTCGACGGCGTCATCGACGGTGGTGCCGTTCTCGACGCCGTACTCGTGGCCGTCGATGCGCACGATGACCGCGAAGCCCGACCCGCACCGGTCGCGCACGGCGGTGACGACCTCGACGAGGAGCTGGGTCCGGCCGTCGAGCGACCCCCCGTAGGCATCGTCCCGACGGTTCCAGGCCGGGGACAGAAACGTGGAGAGGAGGTAGCCGTGGGCGGCATGTACCTCGACGCCGTCGAACCCGGCCTGCTGCACCCGTGCGGCGGCGTCGGCGAAGTCGCCGACGATGTCCTCGAGCTGCCCCACGGTCGCCTCGGCGTAGGTGGGCATCTGGCCGCCGGTGAGCGTCGCCATCCGCAGCAGCTCGTCCATCGTCGTGTCGGCCATCATCCCCCGGGGGTCCGATGGCGGCGGTGGGAGCGAGGGGATCAGCGCCGGCCGTCCCTCGGAGACGTCGACGCTCGACGTTTTGCCGTGGTGGCAGACCTGCACGACGATCTTCGCCCCGTGGGCGTGGACGGCTTCGGCGAGTCGCCGCAGGCCGGGGATCACGCCGTCGTGCGAGAGCGCTGGCTGGTGTCGGGCAGTCGCACCGTGGGGGTACGAGACGGCCGAGGTCTCGACGATCAGGAGTCCGACGCCGCCCCGTGCCCGTGCCTCGTAGTGGGCGATGGTCTCGTCGGTGACCAGGCCCTCCTCGGTGCAGTTGTTCTGGTCCATCGCCGGGAGCACGACGCGATTGCGGAGTTCCATCCCCCCGATCCGCCCGGCAGCGAGAAGATTCGGAAACGAGGTCTGCATGCGGATCATTCTGCCGGATCCGGGGCCGTGGGACCCAACTCGGTCCTTCCCGCATTCCTGTCAGCACGGGGGGCGGGCATCGCCGGACGCCTGCTCGCTCGCACACACCGAACGCTCGCTTCCTCAGGCACCTGACACATTCCAGCACTGGCCGTCACCGGACTCGAGCGCGGTGTCTGTCGGGTTGTTCAGAGTCGGGTGATGGTCACCAGAGGTATGTCGTGGCCCGCTGCTGTGGAGGTGGCCGCCGGTGGTCGTCGAACGACGTTGCGGGTGCCGCGGGTTCGTCGTCGTATGGGGCGTCCGGCAGGTCGCTCAGGACCCGGGCTTCCGCTTGTACGCAGGCCACGGTCTGTCACCCTGCCGGGATGGCTTCTTCCACGCTCCCGGGTACATGCCTACGGACTTGTACGCAGAGCGCTCCGCCGATGTCCTCCACGCCTTGTCCTGGGCGGGTTTGGTGCTTCGCACCAACCTGATGAATGCCCAGACCTTCTTGAAGATCTTCACGATTCAGTTGCTCCCTCGGGGAGGACCGGGCCGGTACCCCGGGTACCAGCCTGCAGATTTCAAGGTTGATCTCAGCGCCGACTTTCTGGATTCGCCGTCGACGCCGATCCGCAGATCGACAGGTCTGGCGATTCGCACCGACCTGATGAACGCCCGGACGTTCTTGATGAACTGCACGCCGCCTCCCGTCGATCGATTCCCTGAGGTTGCTCCTGAGTCGGTATTACCCCGTCTTGTCGCCGGGCGCCCGGCAGCAGGTCCTGATCGCCGGCGCCTGGATCGACGATCCAGCCGACGGTACTCAGATACAGGAGGGCCTGCGAGGGTGGGCCTGAAGGAAAGGGAGCGCTCAGCTCGTGCCGTTGGGGGCGAGCTTCCTGAGGGACTTCTGGCGCCAGTCCTCGGTGGTGTCGACGGCGTTGAAGGTGAAGCAGTGGATGCCCACGATGTCGAGTTCGTCGGCGACGGCGGCCAGCGGGGCGACCAGCTTGTTGGGGTTGTACCCGCCGGGGGAGAGCAGGCGGATCACCGAGGTCCGGTTCTTCTTGAGGTAGCGGGCCGAGTGGCCGATGCCGAGCCGGATCGAGATCGTCAGCAGCTTGGTCCGGTCGACCGCTCCGGGCACGCCGAGGTGGCAGGGGAGCGTCACGCCGGCGGCCCGACGGCGGGTCAGCCAGTCGCGGATCGTCCTGGCTTCGAAGCACATCTGTGTGGCCATGTAGCCCTCGAGCCCGGCCTCGGCGATCATCTCCTGCTTCTCGATCTGGGCGGCGACCAGTGCCTGCTCGGGGATGGTGGAGTGGCCGTCCGGGTAGGAGCCGATGCCGACCACGTCGATGTCGGGGCGACGATCGAGGAACGACCGCAGGAAGCCGGCGGCGTCGGTGAAGGGGCCACGCGGGTCGGCGTCGCCGCCGATCACGAACACCTTCCTGATGCCCTGATCGTTGACCCGCTGCACGATGCGGTCGACGTGTGCCTCGTCCTCGACCATGCGGGCTGCGAAGTGCGGGATCGTCGTGTGGCCCTGGTCGGCGAATGCGCCGCACAGGTCGAGCGTGTCGTCGATCGTCTTGGCGGGTGAGCAGGTCACCGAGACCGTCGAGTTCGCCGGCAGGAACGCCACCTGGTCGTGGACGTTCTTGAGCGGGATCAGCTCATAGGTCATGCCCTCGAGCAGTCGCCGATGCGTGGCCTTCTCCGCCTTCGAACGGACGGGACCTTTACGCGACGGGGTTGATGCGGGTGCATCGCTCATCGTGGCGCGACCTCCTTGTGGCGCCGTGGCCGGACGACGGGACGCCGTCGGGCCTATGGGTAGGACAGGTGGTTCGGCCGGTCGGTGGGGCCGACACGGCCGTCCGGTTCAGCTGAGGCCGACGATCTCGCCGTGCTCGTCGATGTCGATGCCGGCGGCTCCCGGCGTCTTGCCGAGTCCGGGCATCGTGCGCATGTCGCCGCAGATCGGGTACACGAAACCGGCACCGACCGAGGCCCGCACCTCGCGCACCGGAAGGGTCCAGCCGGTGGGTGCGCCCTTGAGGGCCGGGTTCGAAGAGAGCGAGAGGTGCGTCTTGGCGATGCAGACGGGCAGGTGGCCGAAGCCGTTGGCCTCGTAGGTGTCGATCTGCTTGTCGGCGGCCGGAGAGAACTCGACGCCGTCGGCGCCGTAGATCTTCTCGGCCACGGTGCGGATCTTGTCGCGCAGCGACATCTCGTCCGGGTACAGCACCTTGAAGTCGGACGGTTCGTCGGCGGCTTCGGCGACCGCCTCAGCCAACTCGGCGGCACCGGCGCCTCCGTCGGCGAAGTGCGTGGTGGTTGCGGCGCGGGCGCCGTACTCCTGGGCGATCTCGTGGATGGCCTGGATGTCGACGTCGTGGTCGCCCGGGAACACGTTGATGGCCACCACGGGCGAGACGCCGTGGATCTGCATGTTCTCGAGCTGCTTGCGCAGGTTGTCGCCGCCCTGGTGGACCTCGTCGGGATTTTCGACGAGGAGCGCCTCGGGCAGTGGCCTGCCGGCGACGATCTTGTGGTTGCCGGAGTGCGCCTTGAGGCCCCGAACCGTGGCAACGAGCACGGCGGCGTCGGGGGCGATGCCCGAGGCACGGCACTTGATGTTGAAGAAGCGCTCGGCGCCCATGTCGGCACCGAAGCCGGCCTCGGTGAGGAGGAAGTCGCCGGTGTGGATGCCGATCTGGTCGGCCACGATCGACGAGTTGCCGGTGGCGATGTTGCCGAAGGGACCGCAGTGGACCAGCGCCGGCGTGCCCTCGATCGTCTGCATGAGGTTGGGCTTGATGGCCTCGCGCAGGATCACGGTCATCGACCCGGCCACCTGGAGGTCTTCGGCGGTGATCGGTGTGCCGGCCTTGCTGTAGCCGACGACGATGCGGCCCATGCGCACCCGCAGGTCCTGGAGGCTGGTGCAGAGGGCGAGGGCCGCCATGACCTCGGAGGCTGCGGTGATGTCGAAGCCGGTCTCGCGGGGGATGCCGTCGAGGCGGCCGCCCAAGCCGACCACGATGTTGCGCAGTGCCCGCTCGTTGATGTCGAGGACCCGGCGCCAGGTGATGTTGTGGAGGTCGAGGTCGAGCTCGTTGCCGTGGAAGAGGTGGGCGTCGAGCATCGCCGAGCACATGTTGTGTGCTGCGGTGACGGCGTGCATGTCTCCGGTCAGGTGGAGGTTGAACAGCTCCATCGGAACGACCTGGCTGTAGCCGCCGCCGGCGGCGCCGCCCTTGATGCCGAAGGTCGGGCCCATGGAGGGCTGGCGGATGGCGATGGTGGCCTTCTTGCCGATGTGGCTGAAGCCCTGGCCGAGGCCGACCGTGGTGGTGGTCTTGCCCTCGCCGAGCGGGGTGGGGGTGATGGCCGAGATGACGACGTAGCGCGCCTTCGGGCGGCCGCTCATCGCCTCGATGGCGTCGAGCTTGATCTTGGCGGTGCCCTCGCCGTAGGGCTCGAGGTACTCGCGCGGGATGCCGGCGATATCGGCGATCTCCTCCAGGGGGCGGATCGTCGCTTGGCGGGCGATTTCGAGGTCAGAGGGGAAGGACATCGGTGGCTCTCTCTGGTCGGGTTGGCTCGATGGTAAGCGGGTGGGGGCCGGCGGTGAACCGCTGATCTTCGGGGTGGGTGGGCGGAACGGGGCGAGTGTAGTGAAGGGGGAACAGGCTGTCTACCAACAGGAAAGAACCTCCCCTGAGGAGGCAGTTGTTGGAAGAGGGGTGTCTAGACGAACGAGTCGGGCAGGACGTCCTTCCTGCGGGCGATGAACTCGAGCAGGGCCTCGTCGACGGCGTCGTCGAGGGGAGGCGCCTCGTAGTCGGCCAGCATCTGCTTCCAGATGCCGTTGGCCCGCTGGGCGGTATCGAGGCTGCCGTCCTCCTCCCACTGCTCGAAGCTGTCGTTGTTGGCGACCTCCGAGCGGGCGAAGGCGGTCTCGAAGTTGGCATAGGTGTGGGCGGTGCCGAGGAAGTGCTGGCCCGGGCCGACCTCGCGGATGGCGTCCATGGCCTGGCCGTTCTCCGACAGGTCGACGCCGTTGACGAACTTCCCCATCAGGCCGCACTGGTCGGCGTCGATGACGAACTTCTCGTAGCCCATGGCCAGCCCGCCCTCGAGCCAACCGGCGGAGTGCAGCATGAAGTTGACGCCGCCCATGATCGCAGGGATCAGGGTCGCCATGCTCTCGGCGGCGGCCTGGGCGTCGGGGATCTTCGAGGCGCAGAGGTTGCCCCCGGACCGGAAGGGAACGCCGAGTCGGCGTGCCAGCGCCGCCACGATGTAGAGCACGAGTGCCGGCTCCGGCGTGCCGAAGGTCGGTGCACCGGTCTGCATCGACATGGACGATGCGAACGAGCCGAACACCACGGGCGCTCCGGGCCGGACCAGTTGGACGAACGTCATCCCTGCCAGTGCCTCGGCGAGGGTCTGGGCGGCGACGCCTGCGACCGTCACCGGTGCCATGGCTCCGGCCAGGATGAACGGGCTGATCATGGTCGCCTGCATGTTGTGGGCGTAGACCTCGGCGGCGCCGAGCATCGTGGCATCCCAGGCCATCGGCGACGAGGCGTTGATCAGGCTCGTCATCACCGTGTTCTCGGCGACGAACTCCTCGCCGAAGGCGATCTTGGCCAGGTCGACCGAGTCCTGGGCACGTTCGGCGGCGGTGACCGAACCCATGAACGGCTTGTCGCTGTAGCGGATGTGGGCGTACACCATGTCGAGGTGCCGCTTGGAGACCGGGATGTCGACCGGTTCGCACACCGTGCCCCCCGAAAGGTGCATGTGTGGGCTCTTGTACGCCAACTTCACGAAGTTGTGGAAGTCCTCGATCGTGGCGTAGCGGCGGCCGTTGTCGAGATCGTGGACGAAGGGCGATCCATAGGCGGGTACGAACACGGTGGCATTGCCGCCGACCTGCACGCTGCGCTCCGGGTTGCGGGCGTGGTGCGTGTAGATGGCCGGTGCGTTGGCGGTGATGATCTCGCGGCACATGCCCCGGGGGAACCGCACCCGCTCGCCGTCGATCTCGGCGCCGGCCGACTTCAGGAGTTCGAGCGCACTCGGATAGTCGCGGAAGTCCATGCCGAGCTCTTCGAGGATCGTCTCGGCGTTGTCCTCGATCAGGGCCAGTCCCTCCTCGGAGACGACCTCGAACGGCGACATGGTCCGCGTCAGGTAGGGGAGGACATCGGCGGCAGCAGTCTCGGCACGGGCCGCCTGACGCGCTGCTCGGCCTCCGGATCGGCGGCGGGGTGCCTCGCTCACTTGTTGACTTCCTCTCGTGGGGATTCTCGTGTGGGTCGCCGTCGTCGACGCCCTCGTTCGTTGGCACCACCGGCAGTCGCCGCCGGACGCTCGGGCAGGGTCAGGACCGTCGAGAGTCCCGGATAGTCGGCGGTGCGGTGGGGCACGGCCATTGCGTCGACGAAGTGTGCCTGGAAGGCGGGCTCCATGGCGGTTTCGATCTTCTCGATGTCGTCGACGAGCACCTGGATCTCGCGACGGGCGGCACCGGAGAGCAGGGCGATGGCGGCACCGGCACCGGCGGCGTTGCCGACGGCCATCACCTCGGAAGGGGTGCAGTCGGGGATCAGCCCGAGGACCGTTGCATGGACGGTGTCGATGTGGCTGCCGAAGGCGCCGGCGAGGGCGATGCCGTCCAGCCGATCGACGGCGAGGTGGTCCATGAGGAGCCGGATGCCGGCGTAGAGGGCCGCCTTGGCCAGTTGGATCGCCCGGACGTCGTTCTGGGTGACGAGGATCCGGTTTCCGTCCCCTGAGTCGTGGAGCACGTAGGCGAAGGTGCGACCGTCGGGTTCGATGCGAGGAGAGGGCCGGGTGTCCGGTCCGCCGACGACGCCGTCGGTGGTCATGAGCCCGGCGAGGTACATCTCGGCGACGACCTCGATGATCCCCGATCCACAGATTCCGGTGACGCCGGTTGCCCGCACGGCTTCGTCGAAGCCGGGCTCGTCAGACCACGGTTCGACCCCGAGGATCCGGATGCGGGGCTCTCCGGTTGCCGGGTCGATGCGGACGCGCTCGATGGCACCCGGCGTCGCCCGCTGGCCGGAGCTGATCTGGGCACCCTCGAAGGCCGGGCCGGTCGGGCTCGAGGCGGCCAGGGTGCGGCCGTTGCCCGAGAGCACGATTTCTGCGTTCGTGCCGATGTCGACCACGAGTTGGACGCCTTCGGATTCGTGGGGTCGGGTGGCGAGGACCACGGCGGCCGTATCGGCCCCGACGTGTCCGGCGATGCAGGGAAGCACGTGGACCCTGGCGGCCGGGTGGGCCTCGAGGCCGAGTTCGACGGCCGTCCGGTCGACCGCATCGGAGATCTCGAGGGTGAACGGGGCGACGCCGAGAGGGGTCGGGTCGAGGCCGAGCAGGAGGTGGTGCATGATCGGGTTGCCGACCAGGACCAGTTCGAGGATCTCGTCCCGTGTGGCGTCGCCGTCCTCGCAGAGTCGACCGAGGAGGGCGTCGAGCGCCTCGCGAACGGCTGCGGTCAACTCGACCTCGCCACCGGGGTTCATCATCACGTAGGAGACCCGGCTCATGAGGTCCTCGCCGAACCGGATCTGGGGATTCATGGCCCCGGCTGTGGCCAGGGCGGTTCCGGTCGCCAGGTCGAACAGGTGGCCGGCAAGGGTGGTGGAACCGATGTCGATGGCGACGCCGAGCACCCGGTCGCGCAGCCCCGGCCATGCGGCGACGATCTGCTCGTCGTCCCGGATCGCCACGGTGGCGAGGCCCGTCCCGTCGGCGGTGACGTCGAGGCCCGGAGCCTGTTCGAGTCCAGTGAGGCTCCATTGCCTGCCGAGGGCATCGAGCAGGTCCTCCCCGGGGGCGAGTTCCACGAGCCGGAGAACCAGCACTGCGTCGAGTTCGATGTCGCCGAGGTCGATGTCCTTGCGGATCACCTGTTGGTGGACCTGGCTCGCTGCGGGCACGTCGATGACGAGGTCCCCGCAGATCGTGGCCGAACAACTCAGCCGCCTGCCCTCTGTCAGCGGCCGCCGACCCCGGTAGCTGGTCTCGACGGCGCCGGGTGATGAGAGGTGGGAGGCATCTGCCGTGATGCCGTGCTTGGCGAACTCGCCGTAGATGGGCTCGACCTGGCAGCGGCCACAGATGCCGCGACCGCCGCAGACCGAGTCGATGTCGACGCCCAGCTTGCGGGCGGCGTCGAGCACCGTGGTGCCCGTCGAGGCGTTCCCGCGGCGTCCCGACGGTGTGAAGACCACGAGGTGGTCGGCGTCGCTCATCAGATCGACATGACCGAGGCTCGGATCTCAGGCCTGCGGGCGACGACGACGGCCGCGGCGTTCACGGTCGGCGGTGATGGCCGGGTCGCGGTGGGTGCGGATCCAGGCGGCGCAGTCGGTGTCGTGGCCGGCGAGGACGTTGGCTGCCTGGATGGCCGTCTTCACCTCTTCGTGCAGGGGGCTCATGATCGCCGACGTCATGCCGGCGCCGATCGCCATGGCGAGGAACGTGCCGGTGATGTGGTGCCGGTTGGGGAGGCCGAAGCTGACGTTCGAGGCGCCGCACGTGGTGTTGACGCCGAGTTCCTCGCGCAGTCGTCGCACGAGGGCGAACACCTGCTGTCCGGCGCTGCCCATGGCGCCGATGGGCATCACCAGGGGATCGACGACGACGTCGCATGCGGGAATGCCGTGGTCGGCGGCGCGCTCGACGATGCGCTTAGCGACTCCGAACCGGACGTCGGGATCCTCCGAGATCCCGGTGTCGTCGTTCGAGATCGCGACAACCGCCGCACCGTGCTTGGCGATCAGGGGGAGAACCCGCTCCATCACCTCGTCCTCGCCCGTGACGGAGTTGACGAGGGGCTTGCCCTCGTAGACGGCGAGGCCTGCCTCCAGCGCCTCGATGATCGACGAGTCGATCGAGAGCGGCACGTCGGTGACGGACTGCACGAGCCTGATGGCCTTGGCGAGCATCGCCGGCTCGTCGGCCAGCGGGATCCCTGCGTTGATGTCGAGCATCTGGGCGCCGGCCTCGACCTGGGCGAGGGCGTCCGCCTCGACGCGGCTGAAGTCGCCGGCCTTCATCTCCTCGGAGAGCAACTTGCGGCCGGTCGGGTTGATGCGTTCGCCGATCATCACGAACGGTCGCCCGAAGCCGATCACCACCTCCCTGGTGGCGGAGCTGAGCACGGTGTCGGTCATTGCGGGTTCTCCTGGAGTTGCGGGGGAATGTGAAGCGTGAGTGGGCGTGCGTGGGTGTCAGTCGGCCTGGTCGATGCCGCCGGCACGGACCAGCCGTTCGAGCCGGTCGCCCGAGTACTCGGCGTCGATGCGCGCTGCTTCGCCGGCGACCGACGAGGCAAGGTCGTCGTCGCAGGGCCGCGTCTCGCGGCGCCACTCGGCGATGTAGGTGTTCGAGTCGGAGCAGCCGGCGACCATGGCGGCGCGGTCGATGGCATGTTGGAAGCGGGCGTCGAGCAGTGCCTTCTCCCGGGTCCTGCCCTGCTGGGCGGTGACCTGGGCGGGAATGTCGCGCCAGTAGATGGTGACGAGTCGGGCGGCCATGGCTCAGGCGATCAGATCGAAGTCGGGGACTGTGCGGTCGGGGACGGAACGGTGTGTGGTCAGTTCGACGATACCGGTGGCCAGTTCGCCGTAGCCCGTGTGGCGGTGCTCGAAGCGGAGGCCGAGCCGGTCGGCGGCGGCCCGGGCGCGGTCGACGAGATCGGGGTCCTCGACCTGCGACAGGTAGACGAGCCGTGTGTAGTTGCCGAAGTAGTCGTCGCGGAGTTGGGGGTGGCGGTCGAGTCCGAGGTACCCGATCACGAGTCGATCGAAGTACCGGACCAGGTAGTCGGTGAGGTAGAAGGTCCCGATCTCGGCGTCCTGGAGTTCGGTGAAGGCCGTGTTGCCGGTGAAGAACTGGTAGCAGTGGGCGCCCGGCAGGCGTTCGACTCCGAGTTCCTCGCAGACGGCGTCCAGCCGGCCACCGGTGCCACAGTCGGCGTAGCCGACGAAGACCTCGTCGTAGCGACCCTTGGCCGCACGAACCCGTTCGGCGACGGCATCGGGGATGAGGTCGGGGGTGTTGTGGTAGGAGGCTGGCAGGCACTCGACGTCGATTCCGTGCAGGCCGTTGGCCCGTACGACCTCGAGGAGCTCCCGGGCGAGGGCTCCGCAGGCGACGACGAGGACCCGCCGTTCGGACGCCGGTTGGGCGTCGATACGGCTGGGCATGAGGGTTACGCCGCGGCGCGGCGCTCGGCGATGAGGCGCCCGGCGGTCTCCGCGGCGACGGCGGCGTCACGGCAGTAGGCATCGGCGCCGATGGCTTCGCTGAACTCCTCGTTCAGCGGGGCGCCGCCGACGATGATCATGTACTCCTCGCGGAGGCTCTTCTCGATGAGCGTGTCGATGACGACCTTCATGTACGGCATGGTCGTGGTGAGCAGGGCCGACATGCCGAGCAGGTCGGGCTTGTGTTCATCGAGGGCGGCGAGGAACTGCTCGACGTCCGTGTTGATGCCGAGGTCGAAGACCTCGAAGCCGGCGCCCTCGAGCATCATGCCGACCAGGTTCTTGCCGATGTCGTGGATGTCGCCCTTGACGGTGCCGATGACGACCTTGCCGATCGGCTGGGCGCCGGTCTCGGCGAGGAGCGGGCGGAGGATGGCCATGCCGGCCTTCATGGCGTTGGCTGCGAGCAGCACCTCGGGGACGAAGAGGATGCCGTCCCGGAAGTCGATGCCGACGATCCGCATGCCGGCGACCAGGGCCTCATTGAGGACGCGGGAGGGGTCCCATCCCCGTTCGAGCAGGATGTCGGTCCCTTCGACGATCTCGTCGGCAAGACCGTCGTAGAGGTCGTCGTGCATCTGTGCCGCCAGGTCCTCGTCGGACAGGTCGGCCAGGATGATCTCCTCTTCGGGTAGTTCATCAGCCATCGTCACACGCTCCATTGCTGGTCGGGGTTCCGGTCACCGTTGACCGGAACAACGTAGTGGCTCCCCACAGACCGGGATGGCTCCACCGAGTGGAGATCGGCGAAGACTTTCCCGAGATGTGGGAAAGGCCTGTATCGTGAGATTCTAACGCACGGGGAAACCGCGAACCACCAACCCGGGTGACTCATTATTCTCTCCGATCGGAGCGCACGATGGCAACCGTCCAGAGCATCGACCGGGCGTTCGGACTCCTCGCGGCGCTGGCGCGCCAACCCGGCGGCATCAGCGAACTCGCCCGCAAGGTCGATCTGCCGACCAGCACGGTCGCCCGGCTGCTCGCCACGCTCGAGGGGTGCGGTGCCGTGGAGCGGGATCCCGACGGCACCGGCTACCGCATCGGTCCGTCGATCGTCACGATGGCAACGAGCGTTGATCCGACCCAGAGCCTGTTGGCCGTGGCGCAGTCGCACATGCGCGAGCTGGTCGACATGATCGCCGAGGCGGTGGGTCTGGCCATTCCCGCCGGCTACGAGGTCCACTACGTCGGGCAGATCGACTGCGCGAACCCGGTCCAGGTCCGTGACTGGACCGGTACCAGCCTCCCGATGCACGTGGTGCCCTCGGGCCTGGCGATCCTGGCCCACTGGCCGGAGGCGGCCGTCGACCGGTTCCTCGCCCGACCCCTCGATCGCTACACACCCAACTCGATGGTCGATCCCGAAAGGCTGCGGGAGCGCCTGGCACAGATTCGATCCGACGGGTTCGTCTGGGCCTTGGAGGAGTTTTCCGAGGGCATCAACTCGGTGGCGGCTCCGCTGTTCAACAGCACGGGTGCCGTGATCGGTGCCCTGCACAGCCACGGGCCGAGCTACCGGTTCCCCCAGGAGCCGCTGCGCGACATCATCGCAGGCAGGGTCTCCGCTGCAGCCGTCGCGGTGTCGGAGTCGCTCGGCCACTTGGCCTGAGCGGGTTGCGGCGACGGTTCGAGCAGCAGGTCGCCTGAGCCGTGTCCGCCGGCTACGGCATCGTCGCATCGCTCGGCATCGGCGTCGGCGACCATCTGTCGCGAGGGGCAGCCGAACGAGGAGGCCTCCGTCAGACCCTCGCCGTGGTTTTCCTCGTCTCCACACCGGTCTCGGTCGTCGGGGCGATCCTGCTGGGGAGCGAATGGCGGTCGGGCGACATGCTGCTCGGTGCCCTCACCGGGGTCCTCGCCGTGGTCTCCCTGTTCTGCCTCTACCTCGGCTACGCCTCGGCCTCGGCTGGGGTCGTCGGGCCTCCGGCGGCGGTGATCGCCGTCGTCCTCCCCGTGGCGGTGGACTTCGCGACCGGTGGCGTACCGGGGCCGCGGCTCGTGGCGGGGATCGTCGTCGGGGTGCTCTCGGTACTGGCGATCTCCTATGCACCGCACTTCATCGGGGATCTCCGTCGTGGGCTCCTGTACAGCGTCGGCGCCGGCATCGGCTACGGCCTGCTGTTCATCGTCCTCGACCACCTCAGCGTCGAGAGTGGCTTCTGGCCGGTCGTGGTCCAACGGGTGGTGGCCTTCGGCTTCGTGGCGGGGGCCTGTCTCGTTGTGCGGGAGCCGATCTTTCCCGTTCGCTCGGCGTTCACGCCGGCGGCCATCGGCGCCACCTTTGCCGGTGTGGGTGCCCTGTCCTTCGTCTACGGCGTGCAGCACGGTGACCTGGCGCCGATCGCGGTGACGGGCACCCAGTACGCGGCGGTGACCGTGGCCTGCGGGATCCTCTTCCGGGGCGAGCGGCTCTTCTGGTGGCAGGCGGTCGGCCTCGGTGGAACCATCGCCGCCGTCGGCCTGATCGTGACGGGTTGACTCCGGGCACGGCTCGGGGAAAGTAGGTTCCGCTCCCGTGGATCGAACGCAGGTCGGGCAACAGGCCCTGCAGCAGGCCGGGGAGCAGGTCGGGCAACAGGCCGGGCAACGCGTCGTGGTCACGGCAGGGGCGTCCGGCATCGGGCGCGCCATGGTCGATGCATTCCTCGATGCCGGCGCCAGGGTGCACGTCGCCGACCTCCCCGGCCATGGGGGCGATCTGCCGGACGGTGTCGGCTTCACGGGTGGCGATGTCTCCGAGCCGGCGGACGTCGACCGCCTCTTCGACGACGTCGTGGCGTCGCTCGGGTCGGTCGATGTGCTCTGCAACAACGTCGGCATCGCCGGACCCACGGGTCCGGTCGAGGAGCTCGGTGTCGAAGGCTGGGACGAGACCATGGCCGTGAACGTGCGGTCCATGTTCCTGTGCTGCCGGCGGGCGGTGCCCCTGATGAAGGAGGCGGGCGGCGGGGTGATCCTCAACACGTCGTCGACGGCGGGGGTGGTGGGCTTTCCGCTGCGTGCGCCCTACGCAGCGTCCAAGTGGGCGGTGGTTGGCCTGGGGGCGACGCTGGCGATGGAACTCGGCGAGTTCGGGATCCGGACCAACACCCTGTGCCCCGGGTCGGTGGGCGGCGACCGGATGGACCGCGTGATCGCCGCCGAGGCAGCAGAGACCGGTGTCGAGGCGCAGGAGATCCGCAGGAAATACGCGGACCAGGTCTCGATGCGGACGTTCGTGGAGGGCCGAGACATCGCGGCGATGGCGGTGTTCCTGGCGTCTCCGGCCGCTCGCTACGTGAACGGTCAGGTCATCGCCGTGGACGGGGGCCTCGAATCCCTGCGCACCACGTTTCGTACCTGATCACGGTGGGCGCGTCGCTGGCGCGTCTTTCCGGGAGCGCCTCCGCACCGATCACCCAGAGAGTTCCCGCGATGCGGTTGCCTTTCCCGAATGATGGATAGCCTCCCGCGTGCGCTGCGCCCGACCGTCATCTACGGTTGCGCCGTTTCCTCCACCTTCATCCGAGTCGGCCGTCGGGTCGACCGCAGTTGCGAAATGGAGTACGTCAATGAGCGACTTCCCCGAACGCGCCAACGTCGTCGTGATCGGTGCCGGCATCGTCGGCAACTGCCTCGTCGGCCACCTCGCCCGCCTGGGCTGGACCGACCTGGTGCTGATCGACAAGGGCCCGCTGCCGAACCCTGGTGGATCCACCGGGCACGCCTCCAACTTCATCTTCCCCGTCGACCACAACAAGGAGATGGCCCTGCTCGGCGAGCAGAGCGCCGACCAGTTCCGGGACATGGATCTCTCGGTCGACTCCGGTGGCATCGAGGTGGCACGCACCGAGGAGCGCATGCGCGAGCTCGACCGGCGCATGACCTCGGCCAAGGCGTGGGGGATCGAGGCCCATCTGCTCACTCCGGCGGGCGTCAAGGAACTCGTCCCCTTCATCAACGAGGACGTGATCCTGGGCGGCTTCTACTGCCCGACCGTCTCGGTCGTCGACTCGCTCGAGACCGGCACCACCATGCGCAAGGAGGCCATCGAGAAGGTCGGTTGCCAGGTGTTCGCCAGCACCGAGGTGCTCGACATCCTCACCGAAGACGGCCCCAACCCCGGCGACAGGACCGTCACGGGCGTCGTCACCGACAAGGGCACCATCGAAGCCGAGTACGTCGTCATCGCCTGCGGGGTCTGGTCGAACCGCATCGCCAACATGGCCGGGGCCACGATCCCCCTCGTGCCCACCGTCCACCAGATGGCCGACGTCGGCCCGATGGACATCCTCGCCGAGACCAACAACGAGATCGGCTACCCGATCGTCCGGGACATGGACACCTTCTGTTACGAGCGCCAGTCGGCCGGCTCGATGGAGGTCGGCTCCTACGGCCACCGACCGATCCTCCACCACCCGGACGAGATCCCCTCGAACGAGGAGGCGGCACTCTCGCCCACCGAGATGCCCTTCACGCCGGACGACTTCGATGAGCAGATGGAGACCGCCATCGAGTTGATGGACATGCTCGGCGACGCCGAGATCAAGTACGCCATCAACGGCCTGCTCTCGCTGACGCCCGACGGCATGCCCTGCCTGGGCGAGACGGTCGAGGTCCGCAACCTGTGGTCGGCCGCCGCCGTCTGGGTCAAGGAGGGGCCGGGCATGGCCCAGGTCGTCGCCGAGTGGATGACCTACGGGTATCCACGGGTCATCGACGTCCATGGTGCGGACATCGCCCGCTTCTATCCCTCCGAGTGCACCGAGGATCACATCTGGTCGCGCGCCGAGGAGAGCTTCAACAAGGTCTACGGCATCGTCCACCCCCAGGAGCAGTGGGAGGGGCGACGCAACCTCGAGGTGGGCCCCTACTTCTCCCGCCAGGAGGAACTGGGTGCCATGTTCTTCCAGGCCCGATCGTGGGAGCGACCGCAGTGGTTCGGGTCCAACGCCGACCTGGTCGACCGTTACGGCCTCGAGGAGCGTGCGGTCGAGTGGGACAACCGTTGGTGGAGCCCCATCACGATCGGCGAACACCTCAACCTGCGTGAGAACTGCGGCGTCGTCGACCTGAGCTCGTTCCAGATCTACGAACTCGAGGGCCCCGGCGCCGTCGAATACGCCGACTACCTCGCCGTGAACAAGGTCGACGTACCGGTGGGCCGGTCGATCTACACCCCGTGGCTGAACGACGACGGCGGCTTCCACTCCGACCTGACGATGATGCGCATGGCCGAGGACAGGGTGCGCATCGTCACCGGCGTCTTCGACGGCGGTCGCGACTCGTTCTGGGTTCGACGCCGTCTTCCCACCGACGGGTCGGTGTCGTTCCGCGACATCACCAGGGACCTCACGACACTTGGCCTCTGGGGACCCAACGCCCCGGACGTGCTCTCCCAGATGACCGACCACGACCTCGGCCAGGACGGCTCGCCCTACGGCTCGATCGTCGACGTCGACCTGAACTGCGGCGGCACGACGGTGCCCGTCTCGTTGTTCCGGATCTCCTACGTCGGCGACACCGGCTGGGAGATCTACACCGACTGGGAGAACGGCCCCGCACTGTGGGACAGCCTCATGCTCGCCGGCGCCGACCTCGGCATCCGTCCCACGGGCGGTGGCGTCTACGGCTCGTCGGGCCGACTCGAGAAGGGCTACCGACTCATGGGCGCCGAGCTCGAGAGCGAGTACAACCCGCTCGAGGTGGGCCTCGCCCGACCGAAGGTCAAGGCCGCCGACTTCATCGGCAAAGAGGCCTACCTGGCCGCCCGCGGGAGGGGCGAGCCCGAGATCGCCGTCTGCACCCTCACCGTCGAGGACCACGCCGACGGACAGGGCCGCCTGCGTTACATGCAGGGAGGCAACGAGCCGATCCTGACCCCCGACGGCGACAGGATCGTCGACTCGCACGGGCGCATCAGCCGGGTCACGTCGGCCGGCCCGGGACCCTCGGTCGACAGGTTCCTGCTCATGACCCATCTGCCCACCGAGCTGGCCACCCCCGGCACGGACCTCCAGGTGATGTACATGAACGAGCTCTATCCGGTGAAGGTCGCCTCGACCGGTGCCGTGTTCGATCCGGACGACTCGCGGTTGAAGGGCTGACCCCGGTCGGCTCCCCGTGAATCCACACCAGGGAAACCCCACATGAGAATCCTCGTCTGCGTGAAGCGGGTGCCAGCTCCGGGCGCCAAGATCAACATCGCCGCCGACGGCCAGGCCGTCGATACCGCCCACCTCGGATTCACCACGAGCCCCCACGAGGAGTGCGCCGTGGAGGAGGCCGTCCGGATCACCGAGGCACACGGAGGTGAGGTCACCGTGCTGACCCTCGGGCCCGTCGAGGCCGAGGAGCAGCTGCGCTACGCCGCCAGCGTCGGCGCCCACAAGCTGGTCCTCGTGCCGATCGAGGAGACCGACTGGGACCCGCAACGGACCGCAGCAGCGCTCACGGCCACCATCAGCGGGATCGAGGCCGACGATGGTGCCTTCGACCTGTTGCTCTTCGGCAACGAGTCTGCAGACGCCGGCGGCTTCCAGGTCGGCGTCCGCGTGGCCTACGCACTGGGCCGGCCTGTCGTCAACGGCATCAAGGGCATCGACATCGCCGACGGGTCGGTGACCGCCCGACGCGAGATCGACGGTGGCTTCGAGGTCTACGAGGTTCCGACGCCGGCGGTGCTGGGCGTCAAGGAGGGCATCAACCTGCCCCGCTACCCGACCATGAAGGGGCGACTCGCCTCGAAAAAGGCCGAGGTGGCGACCGCCGGGCAGTTGGCGGACGTCGGCGGTCAGGAACGGGTGCGCCTCCACCGACCGGTCGAACAGATCAGCGAGACCATCATCCTCGGCGAGGGCCCGGAGGCAGCCGCCGCCGTGGTCGACGTGCTCGAGGAGCTGGGGGTGCTGGCATGAGCAGCCGCAGCTGTTCAAACCCCGGTCTCTCGGCATGACGATGCTCGTGCTCTGCGACCACGACCGCGGCACGCTCGCCGACGCCTCCCTCGAGGCGCTGACCTTCGGCCGCGACCTCGCGGCCCGCGCCGGTGTCTCCTGCGAGGCCGTGGTCATTGGCAACGATGCGGGTGCCGCCGCCGCCCGACTGGCCGCCTACGGCGCCGACGTCGTCCACATCGCAACCCACGACATCCTCACCGACTTCGGGCCAGAGGCGTGGGGCGAGACCCTTGTCCAACTGGCCGGCTCGACCGGAGCGTCGATCGTCACCGCCTGCGGCACCGAGCGCGGCAACGAGGTCCTCGCCAACGTGGCGGCACGACTGGACGAACCCTTCGTCGCCAACTGTCGTGAGGTCGATCCCTCGGGTGACGTCTGGTCGATGACCAGGGTCCAGTGGGGGGGTTCCCTGCTGGAGGACGCCACGCTCGCTGCCGGATGCAGGATCGTCTCCGTGGCCCACCATGCGGTCGAGTCCGCTCCGGCACCGGCGCCTGCCGCCGGGACCGTCAGCGACTTCTCGCCGGACCTGGACGCCGCACTCGCCCGGACGGTGGTGTCCGACCGGGTCGTGCTCACCCGGGGCATCACGCTCTCGACCGCCCCCGTGGTGGTCGGCGGCGGCCGCGGCGTGGGTTCTGCGGAGGCGTTCGCCCCCCTGGAGGAGTTGGCACGCGAACTCGGCGGCGTCGTGGGCTGCTCGCGTGCGGTCACCAACAACGGTTGGCGGAACCACTCCGACCAGGTAGGCCAGACCGGCACCCGGATCGCTCCGCAGGTCTACATCGCCAGCGGCATCTCGGGCGCCATCCAACACTGGGTGGGCGCCATGGCGTCCAAGCACATCCTGGCCATCAACACGGACCGGGAGGCCAACATGGTCACGCGGGCCGACTGGGCGGTGATCGGCGACCTGCACAAGGTGATACCGGCGATCACCGAGGAGATCCGCCGAAGGCGTTGAGGCTGAGGCCTGCGGCTTTCGTCCGCAGGGCCGCTCAGGCCAGGCGGTCCAGGTCCAGTTCCCCGGACACCCCCGACAGATCGACCTCGATCGGGACCCAGCCGCGCATGGAGTTGATCATCCAGGTGGCGGTGGCCCGTGAGAGGTCGTCGCGATGTATCGAGCGCTCGACGATCGTCCCGCTGTCGAGCAACTCCGCACGAAGCGTGCCGGGCAACAGGCCGCACGAGATGGGCGGTGTCACCAACTGGCCGTCGAGTTCCACGACCAGGTTGCCCGTGGTGGTCTCGGTGAGCTCGCCGTGCTCGTTCCAGAGCAGAACCTCACGGGCATCGGGGAAGTGGCTGCGGGCACTGTCATAGACCTCGCGCACGGTCGTTTTGTGATACAGGAACTCGTGCTCGCTCGGCACCGGCTGGAGGTCGAGCGGGACCACCCAGGGGATGATGCCGCTGTCCGGCAGGTCGAGGACCTGGAGCTCGGCGATGCCGTTGGGCGCCACGAGCAGTCGGAGCTGACGGGGGCGGTCCGCTTCGATGCCGTCGAGCAGGGTATCGATCGCCGGGAGGTCGAGCTCGATGTTGAAGTGGTCCGCCGACGACACCAGCCGTGCGAGATGGCGTGCACGGAGGGCGACCCCGCCAGCGGGTGTCCAGGCCATGGTCTCGAGCAGTCGGAAGTCGGAACGGGCACGGCCGAGGACCCGGCTCTTGTGCTCCACCTCGCGCCATTCCTCGTGCGGTTCCGAGTCCCAGACGATGGCGCCTCCGACCCCGTACTCAGCCTGTCCCCGCTCCCGGTCCACCCAGACCGTGCGGATGGCGATGTTGAACTCCATGGAGCCATCGGGTGCCACGACGCCGATGGCCCCGGTGTAGACGCCGCGGCCGTCACCCTCGAGCGCCTCGATGATCTCGGTGGTGCGGACCTTGGGTGCCCCGGTGATCGAGGCGGCAGGGAAGAGGGCGTCGAAGACCCCGCAGAGTCCGGCATCCGAGTCGGCGACGACGGTGGAGGTCATGGTGTGGAGCGTCGGGTAGGTCTCGACCGTGTACAGGGCCGGAACCTGCACCGAGCCCGAATCGGCGATGCGGCTCAGGTCGTTGCGGACCATGTCGACGATCATCGTGTTCTCGGCCAGGTCCTTCTCGGAGCGGGACAGGTGCAGTGCCGCAAGGGCGTCCCATGCGGGGTCCGGATGGCGCCCGATCGTCCCCTTCATCGGCTTCGAGACGAGCCGCCGGCCCTGCTTCCGGACGAACAACTCGGGTGAGGCGGAGCACACCGCCCGGTCGCCGAGGTCGAGGTAGGCGGCATGGTCCGCCTGCTGTGCCCGGACCAGGTCGGCGAACAGCCCGAGCGGGTCGCCGCTGAACGGCGAGCGCAGCCGGATCGTGTAGTTCACCTGATAGGTCTCGCCGGCGGCGATCAGTTCCCGGATGGTCCTGACCGAGGTCAGGTAGGCGGGATGCGAGCGATTCGGCACCCAGGGCCCGACGTGGTAGCCGCCGCTTGCCCCGGGCCTTGTCGCCGGCAGCGGCGCATCGAACACGCCGAACGAGACCAGCGGCACCCGACGTATCCGGGCGGCGCGGATTGCCTCGTCGAAGGCCGGCCCGGCGTCGTAGGAGACCATGCCGACGACCCAGCGCCCCGAGGCGGCGGCCCGTTCGGCGGCACGCATGGCGTCGGGGACGTCGCGCAGCTCGTCGGCGACGATCGTGTCGATGGGGGTATCGAACGCCACCCACTGCCGCTTGCCGCCCAGCGGGTACTGGAGGAGCGCCCGGCGGACGCCTGCCCTGGTCACGGAAGCATCCTGCCGGAGGCCGGAATGGCGGTGGCCACGGGGCAGGAGGTCCCGGTCACGACCCCGGCGCCTCCCCGGGGCCCTGCTCACGGTCGAGTCGGCGAACGAAGATTCCGGAACGGGGCTTGGGTTCGAAATAGGAGGACTTGGGTGGCATCAGGTCGCCGTCGTCGGCGACGTCCATGAGCTCGGTGACCGAGGTGTGGTACAGCACGAAGCCGACCCGGTTGTCCTCGTCGCAGCGCTCGACCAGGGCGTCGACGCCGACGGGGTCGGGCACGTAGTCGATCATCGGGTCGCTGCCCGGGTCGATGACACCGAAGACGGGTCCCAGGATGCCGTCCTGGAGTCGTGAGACGTCGAGGGCGTCCACGGCACGGTCACCTGCGGGCGGGGGAAGTTCGAGGGTGTACCAGTCGCCGGCCAGGTAGACGCCGACCGAGCCAGGGGACCGTGGACGCGCCGCGTCGGCGTCGTCGACGCGCGTGAGGGGGCCGCTGGCCCCGAGTGCCTCGAGCAGCTCGTCGGCCCTGCGGCCGGAGCGGTCGCCGACCCGTCGATGGAACGGGAGGACGAGCAGCTGCTCGTCGGCGAACAGCACGGCCTGGATCCACTCGAGGGGTCCGTCCCCGGGTCGGTCCGGAACCCGGGACCGGGCGTCGACGGCCGCAGCCAGGCGATGGTGGCCGTCGGTCACATAGAGGGTGCGGCGTCCGAAGGCTGCGATGAGGGCGGCGGCGTCGTCGCCGCCGACCGCCCAGACCGTCTGGTCGACGCCCTCGTGGTGTGAGTCGAGCACCGGTGGCTGTTCGCAGCAGCTGGCGATAGCTGCCTCGAGATCTTCGTCCGAACGGAACGTCAGCGAGATGGGGCTCGATGAGGCGCCGACCGTGAGCAGGTGCCGGGCCAGCAGGTCGGTTCGACCGGGCCGTACCGCCTCGTGGCGCAGGATCCGTCGGTCGCCGTCCTCGGTGACCGGCACGAGGCCCATGATCCCCGTCTGGACATGGCGACCCTCCGACGTGTCGATCCCCATGCGGTACAGGAACAGCACCGGCTCGTCGTGGCACCGGTAGGCCCCGGCGTCGTAGAGCCGGTGCATCGATGCGGCGCAGTAGTCGATCAGCCCGTCGATGTCGTCACGCTGCTCCGGCGGGACGTCTTCCTGCGAGCGGGTGACGTGGAGGAAGCTGTACGGGTTCTCGGCGGCCATGGCCGAGCGCTGCGCCGGGGTGTAGGCGTCGTACGGGCCGGAGATGACCCGGTCGGCCCAGGCGGGGTCGACCACCAACCCCGGGAAGGGGCGCAGGACTTCCTGGTCGCTCATGCGCAGCGGTCCGAGGCCTGTACGTGGTCGCTCATGCGCAGCGGCCCCCCGGGCTGTCCCCGGTCGCTCATGCCTCGCGGTCCGAGGCCTGGACCTGGATGACATTTTCGAGCGCTGCCAGGTCCCGGACGAGCTCTTCGGTGACATCGCCGCTGACGTCGATGATGCCGATGGCGGCGTTGGAACCCTGGAAGACCCGGTTCTCCATCGTCTGCACGTTGATGGCGGCGCCGCGCAGCACCTCGAGGGCGCTGGCGAGGACGCCGACCCGGTCGAAGTGCCGAATGATGATGGTGGCGGTGCCGATGCGTGTCGGGGAGACGTTGACGCAGTTCAGGAGGTCGCCTGCCCGGTAGGCCTCGATGACGTCGATCGAGCCCGATGCGGTGGCGTCCTGTGCCTGCTGCGTGGATGCACCGATGTGGTGGGTGCCGACCACGTTGGGGTGCTGGGCGAGCGCCGAGGTGAACTCTGCGGTGCCGCCGCCCGGCTCGTCGCAGAAGACGTCGAGGCCGGCGCGGATGCCCTTGGCGTCCATGGCCGCGATCAGGGCGGCCTCGTCGACCATCTCGCCGCGGCTGGTGTTGAGCAGGATCGCACCCGGTTTCATCTTGTCGAGGAAGTCGGCATCGACCAGGCCGGCGGTGGAGGCATCGCCTGGCACGTGGACCGAGATGATGTCGGAACCGCGGATCATCTCGTCGAGGCCGTCGACGAGCTTGACGCCGGCCGCCCGGATGCGGGCCTCGGTCTCCGGCTTGCGGCCCGGCTTGCGTTCGGCGATGACGGTGAGGCCGAAGCAGCGGGCCCTTTCGGCGACCGCCATGCCGATCTCGCCCACGCCGATGATGCCGAGCGTCTTGCCGTAGATGCCATCGGACCTGCTGTACGCCTTCTTGTTCCAGACTCCGTTGCGGAGGTCGGCGGTTGCGTCGGCGATGTGCCGGTCGATGGCGAGGAGCAGGCCCATCGTGAGTTCGGCGACGGCCAGCGAGTTCTTGCCGGGCACGTTGCAGACGTAGATGCCGGCGTTGGCGGCGGCTTCACAGTCGATGGTGTTCGTGCCGGCGCCCGAGCGGACGATCAGGCCGAGGCGGTCGGAGTTGGCGATGGTGTCGGCGGTGACCCTGGTGCTCCGGACGAGGAGTACATCGACTCCACCGATCGCACCGGGCAGGTCATCGGCGGTGAGGTCGCCGCGGACCTCGCACTCGTCTCCCCTGGCACGCAGTTGATCGACGTACTCGTCGGTGAGGGAATCGGCAAAGAGGATCTTCATTTTCTGCTCCTTGGGCACGTCGACGCCGGCATCTCGAATGCGGGCACCGGGGTAGCCTTCGCGGACCGGTGCCGAATCCTACGCAGGTGGCCCCGGACTGGCAATGAAAAAGATCGGCGGCCGTGGCCGTCGGCCGGATACAGGCACATCGTCGAACGACAAGAGGGGCCCGTGATGACCGTGCGTGGGATGAACAGGAACGTCATCATCAGCTGCGCCGTGACCGGCGCCGGCGACACCGCCGGCCGCAGCGAGCACGTGCCCGTGACCCCGCAGCAGATCGCCGAGTCGGCGCTCGATGCGGCCAGGGCAGGGGCTGCGATCGTCCACTGCCACGTCCGCGACCCCGAGACCGGCAAGGGCACCCGGAACGTCGCCTACTACCGGGAGGTGGTGGAGCGCATCCGAGCGCAGGACGACGAGGTGGTCGTCAACCTGACCGCCGGCATGGGTGGCGACCTCGTCGTCGGCCCCGACGACGACCCGATGTCCTGGCAGCCGGGCACCGACCTGGTGGGCGGCATCGAACGCCTGGCGCACGTCGAGGCGATCCGACCGGACATCTGCTCGATGGACTGCGGATCGCTCAACTTCGGCAACCACAACGAGGTCTACGTCTCGACCCCCGACATGCTGCGCATCATGGCCGAGCGGGTCCGTGAGCTCGGCGTGCGTCCCGAGCTCGAGATCTTCGACACCGGCAACCTCTGGTTCGCCGAGACGATGATCAGCGAGGGCCTGATCGATGCCCCGTACTGGCTCCAGCTCTGCCTCTCGATCCCCTACGGCACGCCGCTCGACATCGGGCTCCTCATGGCCATGGTGAACCGCCTTCCCGACGAGGCCGAGTTCACGTCGTTCGCACTCGGTGCGATGCAGATGCCGATGGTCTCGCAGTCGGTGATGCTCGGCGGGCACGTGCGGGTCGGCCTCGAGGACAACCTGTACCTCGAACGGGGCGTCCTGGCCACCAATGCCCAGCTGGTGGAGAAGGCGGTGAGGATCGTCGAGTTGATGGGAGCCTCGATCCAGACGCCGGCCGAGGCCCGAACGACCCTCGGGCTGGGTTGAACCCCCGGGCACGGACCTCGACGCCGCCACGACCAGCACGACCAGGAGGGGCACCACACGCATGACCGAAGTGACGCGAACGATCGGGGTCGTGGGGACCGGCGTCATCGGCGCCGGATGGGCGGTCCGGTCGTTGGCCCGGGGCCACGACGTCGTGGCCTGGGACCCCGCCCCGGGGGCCGAGGAGCGCCTGCGTGCCGCCGTCGAGCGGGCGTGGCCCTCTGCGACAAGGCTCGGGTTGTTCCCGGGGGCCGATCGCCGGCGCCTCGAGTTCGCGGCGACCGCCGAGGACCTGGCAGCCCGGGTCGACTGGATCCAGGAGAGCGCACCCGAGCGGGAAGAGGTCAAGCGGCCACTCATCCAGGCCTTGGCCGCCCATTCGGGAGCCGAGGTCGTCATCGCCTCCAGTTCGTCCGGCCTGCTTCCGACCCATCTCCAGGAGGGGTGCGAGCACCCCGAGCGGGTCCTGATCGGCCACCCCTTCAACCCCGTCCACCTGTTGCCGCTGGTCGAGATCGTGGCCGGCGGGCAGACCTCGCAGCAGGCAGTCGACGCGGCCATCGCCCACTACGACGACCTCGTGATGCATCCGCTGGTGGTGCGTACCGAGATCGAGGGCTACCTCGCCGACCGGCTCCAGGAGGCTCTCTGGCGGGAGGTGCTCCACCTGGTCAACGACGGCGTCGCCACGACGGCCGAACTGGATGACGCCATCACCTACGGGCCGGGACTGCGCTGGGCCGGGATGGGCACCAACCTCACGTTCCACCTGGCCGGCGGCGAGCGGGGCATGCGGCACACTCTCCACCAGTTCGGCCCCGCCCTGAAGCTGCCGTGGACGAAGCTGGTCGCCCCCGAGCTCACCGACGACCTGATCGAGTCGATGGCCGACGGCTGCCACGAGCAGGCCGATGGCCGTTCGATCGACGAGTTGGAACGCCTGCGCGACGACTACGTCATCAACGTGATGCGCTCCCTGCGACCGCTCGACCTCGGGGCGGGACGGATCGTCGCCGAACGGGAGGCCCGTATCCACGCAGCGTCGATGCCGGCTCCCTGGGCCGATGGCGACGATGTGGCCGCCCCGCTCGACCTCTACCGCGGCGAGGTCGAACCCGACTGGGTCGACTACAACGGCCACATGTCCGAATGGGCGTTCCTGACCGCCTTCGGGTGGGCCTCCGACAGGTTGTTCCGCTTCATCGGCATGGACGAGGACTACCGCTCGTCCGGCAACACCTTCTTCACGGCCGAGACGCACATCAACTTCGTGAAGGAGGCATCACTCGGCGACCCGCTCCGCATCGCGACGCAGGTGCTCGGCGTCGATGCCAAGCGGCTCCACCTCTTCCACTCGATGAAACATGCGGAGACCGGTGTCCAGTTGGCCACGACCGAACAGATGCTGCTCCACGTCGACACCGACGATGCCCGAACCGCTCCGATCCTCGACCGACCGGCAGCCGCCCTGGCTGCGATCGCCACCGCCCACGCCGACCTTCCCGTCCCACCCCAGGTGGGTCGGGTCATGTCACTCGGCTGACACCGGGAGCCTCCCATGGACTTCGCACCCTCCGACGAGCAGGAAATGATCGTCGACACCGTCCGGACGTTCGTCGAACGCGAGCTTCTCCCGTACGAGGACGAGGTCGAACGCCTCGGCGACGTGCCGCCGGAACTCGTCGAACAGATACGCGACCGGTCACTCGCCGCCGGAATCTACGCCGCCAACATGCCGGCCGATCTCGGCGGGGGAGGCCTCGACAACGTCACGATGGCGATGGTCGACCGTGCCTTCGGCTGGACGCAGTACGCCCTCCACTACATCGTCGCCCGGCCGTCCAACATCCTCCGGGCATGTATCGGCGACCAGGTCGACGAGTACCTGCTGCCGACGATCCGGGGTGAGCGGGTCGACTGCCTCGCCATGAGCGAGCCCGGCGCCGGCTCGGACGTCAGGGGCATGTCGTGCCGAGCCGAGCGGGATGGCGACGACTACGTCATCAACGGCACCAAGCACTTCATCAGCCACGCCGATCTCGCCGACTACACGATCCTGTTCGCCGCCACCGGCGAGGAGGACACGGCGAGGGGTCCGAAGAAGCTGATCACGTCGTTTCTCGTCGACCACGACACGGCCGGACTCGAGGTCGTTCCCGGCTACAACTGCGTCTCGAACCGCGGCTACCACAACATGATCCTCAACTTCGACGACTGTCGGGTGCCGGCGTCGAAGGTCCTCGGTGAGGAGCACCGCGGCTTCGAGGTGGCCAACGAATGGCTCGGTGCCACCCGGCTGCAGGTGGCGGCCATCGCCCTCGGCCGTGCCGACCGGGCGTTCCGGGTGGCGCTGGAGTGGGCTGCGGACCGGGAGCAGTTCGGCCAGAAGATCGGCAGGTTCCAGGGCGTGTCGTTCAAGCTCGCCGACATGCAGACCAAGCTCGTCGAGGCCGAACTCATGACGTACCGGTCGGCCTGGCTCATGGACGAGGGACGGATGACCGACGGCGATGCGGCCATGGCGAAGATCTCGGCCACCGAGATGCTGCAGTTCGTCGCCGACGAGGCCATCCAGATCCTCGGCGGCATGGGCCTGATGGACGAGTTGCCGCTCGAACGCATCTGGCGGGATGCCCGGGTCGACCGCATCTGGGACGGCACCAGCGAGATCCAGCGGCACATCGTCAGCCGGCAACTGCTGCGGCCCCTCGGGTCCTGAGCGCCCATCCGTGATGGTTCGGGGCTCGCTCGGGCGGTTGTTCGCACCGCAGTCGCTGGCGTTCGTCGGCGGTCGCCCCGCAGAGATCGCCATCGAGCAGTGCCTGGCGCTCGGCTTCGAGGGCGACCTCTGGCCGGTGCACCCGACCAGGACCGAGGTGTGTGGCCTGCCGGCGTTTTCGAGTGTCGACGAACTTCCGGGGGCGCCGGACGCAGCCCTCGTCGCCGTGAACCGGCACGCCACCGTCGATGTGGTCGCCAGCCTGGCGGCGATGGGTGCCGGAGCGGCCGTCTGCTACGCCTCCGGATTCGCCGAGGTCGGCGGGGAGGGCATCGCACTCCAGCGCGACCTGGTCGCCGCCGCCGGCGACATGCCGGTGGTTGGCCCGAACTGCTACGGGACCATCTCGGCAACGGTGGGCGCCGCCCTGTGGCCCGACCAGCAGGGGCTGTCCCGCACCGGACGGGGCATCGCCCTCGTGACCCAGAGCGGCAACATCGGCCTCAACCTGACGATGCAGACCCGGCCGATGCCGATCGCCCACCTGCTGACCCTCGGGAACCAGGCGTCCATCGGCATCGAGGTCTGTGTCGAGGCGCTGGTCGTCGACGAGTCGGTGACGGGCATCGGACTCCATGTCGAGGCATTGCACGACATCGAGCGGTTCGCAGCGGCCTGTGCGGTGGCCTCGGCTCGTGGCATACCGGTCGTCGCCCTCAAGACCGGTTCGTCGTCGGCCGGTGCCGAGATCGCCGTTTCGCACACGGGATCCATCGTCGGCAGCGACGCTGCCTATGAGGCGCTGTTCGAGCGGCTCGGCGTGCACCGGGTCCGGTCGATCCCCGAGCTTCTCGACACCCTCCAGGTGCTCGATGCCGTGGGGCCGCTTGCGGGGAACCGTCTCGTGAGCATGAGCTGTTCCGGCGGCGAGGCGTCCGTCGTCGCCGACCGTGCCGAGTCCCTCGACGTCGAGTTCCCGGGCTTCGACACGGATCAGGCAGAGCGGATCGCGGACACCCTGTCCGAGTTCGTCGCGATCTCGAATCCGCTCGACTACCACACCTTCATATGGGGCGACGAGGCACGCCTGGTCGACTGCTTCACGGCGGTGCTGGACGGGCCGTCCGATGCGGCGATGCTGGTGATCGACTTCCCGAGGGAGGGCCTCGACGACTCGAGTTGGTGGCCGACGCTGCGGGCCTTCGGTCGTGCCAGTCGGACCACGGGAACCCCGGGGCTGGTCGTCGGCTCGCTGGCCGAGAACCTTCCGGCGCCGGTCGAGGCGGCCTCGGTCGAGCAGGGGTTGCTGCCGGTGCGCGGCGTCGATGCCGCCCTCCTCGGCCTCGAGGCAGCCGCACGATGGGGCAGGCACGTGCCATCGGAGATTCCGACGGCCGTCGAGCGGCCGGTCGGCGGCGTTGCGACGCTGCACGAGGGCGCCGCCAAGCGCCTTCTCGCCGAAGCCGGGCTGCCGGTTCCCACCGGCGAGGAGGTCGATGCTGCCGACGCTCCCGACGCTGCCGACCGGGTCGGCTATCCGGTCGTCGTCAAGGCGACCGGCGCCGCCCACAAGAGCGACATGGGCGGCGTCTTCCTCGACCTGCGTGACGGGGGGGCCGTGGCGGGGGCGGCAGGGCAGCTGGGTGGCTGCGTCCTCGTCGAGGAATACGTGGGGGATGCCGTCACCGAACTGCTGGTGGACATCCGACGCGAGCCACCGGTCGGATGGCTGCTGACGCTCGGCGCTGGCGGCACGCTCGTCGAGGTCGTGCACGACACGGTGTCGTTGCTGCTTCCCGTCGATGCCGCCGACATACGCCGTGCGCTCGCCGGCCTCGCCGTCGGCCCCATGCTCTCCGGGCACCGTGGTCGACCAGCGGCCGACATCGATGCGATCATCGCGGTCGTGGAGCAGCTGCAACGCCTCGTGTCCGAGAAGCCGGAACTCATCGAGGTCGAGGTCAACCCGCTGCTGGCCCGTCCATCGGGGGCGGTCGTCGCCGATGCTCTCGTCACCATCGAGGAGGGGGACGCATGAGTGGCCCCGTGACCGCGACCTGCAGCGACGGGGTGCTCGAGGTCGTGCTCGACCGGCCCAAGGCCAACGCGATCGACGCTGCCACCAGCCGGGAGTTGGGCAGGGTCTTCGCAGATTTCCGGGACGACCCCGGGTTGCGCGTCGCCATCTTCACGGGCGCCGGCGAGCGGTTCTTCTCGGCCGGATGGGACCTCGGCGCCGCAGCCGGTGGCGAGGCGTTCGAGGCCGACTACGGCGAGGGCGGATTCGGCGGATTTCCCGAACTCCCAGAGAGGAACAAGCCGGTGATCTGCGCCGTCAACGGCCTGGCCGTGGGCGGAGGCTTCGAGATCGCCATGGCCGCCGACCTCGTGGTCGCCGCCGACCATGCCGCCTTCTTCCTCCCCGAGACCGGCCTGGGGATCATCCCGGATGCGGGGGCGATCAGGCTCCCGCGGATCCTGCCTCGGGTGGTCGCCAACGAGGTCCTGTACGCAGGTCGACGGCTGGCGGCCGACGAGGCGCTGCGGTGGGGACTCGTCAACGCCGTCGTCCCCGCCGACCGGCTGATGGACGAGGCCCGTGCCCTGGCCGGGCGCATCGTGGCGTCGGCGCCGCTCGCCGTCGAGGCCGTCATGGCGGTCGACCGGGAGACGAGCGCACGCACCCTCGACGAGGCGTTCGTCCACCTCCGGTCCGGTCGACTCGACGCCTATGAGCGGATGTTGGCCTCCGAGGACGCCGACGAAGGGCCGCGGGCGTTCACCGAAAAACGTGATCCCCACTGGCAGGGTCGGTAGGCCCACCAACAGGAAATCGGAATAGCGTCGACTGCGCTAGGTTTTCGACCGGGAGCCGCCCGACGAGGGTGCCGCCCGACGACCGACAACGGGGGACGCGATGAGCCGGACACGCCAGGGGAGCAAGCGCCTGACGACGCCGATGGTCAGGGAGAACGGCCAGTTGCGGGAGGCCACCTGGGAGGAGGCCCTCGACCGCGCCGCCACGGGATTCCGCAGCGTCATCGACGCCCACGGTCCGACCGCCTTCGGCATCTTCAGCTGCTCGAAGACGACCAACGAGGTGAACTACGCCGTCCAGCGTTTCGCCCGCACGGTCGTGGGCTCGAACAACATCGACAGCTGTAATCGAACTTGACACGCTCCCAGCGTCGTCGGTCTGGCGACGGTCTTCGGAGCAGGCGGAGGGACCTCGTCGTACCAGGAGGTCGAGGTAACCGACGTCATCCTCCAATGGGGCTCGAACGCGCGTGCCGCACACCCCATCTACTTCCACCACGTCCTCCAGGGCGTCCGCAACGGCGCCCGGCTGTGGGTGATCGACCCACGTCGCTCGGCGTCGGCCAAGTTCGCCGACGTCTGGCTGGGCCTCAACGTCGGCACCGACATCGCCCTCGCACACGGGGTCGCCCGTGAGATCATCGCCGCCGACCTCGTCGACCATGAGTTCATCGACCGGGCCACCACCGGCTACGACGATTTCGTCGCCTACGTCGACGAGTGGACCCTCGAACACACCGAGGAGATCACCGGCGTGCCGGCCGCGGCCATCCGCGAGATGGCGCACGCCTACGCCACGGCGCCCATGGCCCAGATCCTCTGGACGCTCGGCATCACCGAGCACCACACGGGCGTCGACAACGTCATGTCGCTCTGCAACCTGTCCCTGCTCACCGGCCATGTGGGCCGCTGGGGATCGGGCCTCTGCCCGCTGCGCGGCCAGAACAACGTGCAGGGTGGCGGCGACATGGGCGCCCTGCCCAACAAGTTGCCAGGCTTCCAGGACGTCGAGGACGACGAGGCTAGGGCAAAGTTCGAGGCGACCTGGGGCAAGACCATCCCTGCGAAGAACGGGTGGAACCTCACCGAGATGTTCGAGGCCATGGGCCGCGACGAGCTCAAGGCGCTGTGGATCATCGGCGAGAACCCGGCCGACTCCGAGGCCGATGTCAACCACGCCCGAAAGCTGCTCGGGAAGCTCGACGTGATGGTGGTCCAGGACGTGTTCATGACCCGCACCGCCGAGATGGCCGACGTGGTCTTCCCGGCCGCACTCGGGTGGGCAGAGACCGACGGCACCGTCACCAACAGCGAGCGCCGCGTCCAGCGCACCCGGGCCGCCGTGCCGCCGCCCGGCCAGGCCCGTCAGGAGATCGACATCATCTCCGACCTGGCCGAGCACATGGGCGCCACCGACTGGGGCCGACCGACCGCCGAGGAACTCTGGGAGGAACTCCGCACCCTCTCACCCATGCACACCGGCATGTCATGGGAACGCATCGGGGCCGAGGGCGGTATCCAGTGGCCGTGCCCCGAGGAGGGCCACCCCGGCAGCCCGTTCCTGCACGGCCGCCTCTGGGAGGACCCGGTGGGTGGACGACCCGCACCGTTCCAGTGCGTCCCCTGGAAGCCGCCGATCGACGAGCTCACGGACGAGTTCCCGTTGCGGCTCACCACCGGTCGGGCCCTCGATTCGTACAACACCGGGGTCCAGACCGACAAGTACAACTCGCCGATCCGCACCGGAGAGGCGCTCGACCTGTCGACGGCGGACGCCGCCGCACTCGGCGTCGTGGCCGGGGAACGCGTCAGCGTCTCGTCCCGCCGTGGCACCATCGAGATGACCATCGCCATCGATGCCAGCCTGCAGGTCGGGCTGGCGTTCACGACGTTCCACTTCCCGAAACTCGCCGACGTCAACCAGCTGACCTGCGACGCCTACGACCCGAAGTCCGGCACCGCCGAGTTCAAGGCGGCCGCCATCCGGGTCGACAAGCTGGAGTCGATGGTCGATGCCTGACCTCCGGTTCAGCGACGCCGAACCCACCGAAGCCGAGCGTGCTGCGGTCGACGGGGTCGTCGCCGAACTGGGTGCCGTGGTCGTCGTGGAGGGCGAGCGCCTTGTCTACGCCGGGCATTCCCGGACTGCTGCGCGACGGCACCTGCTGTTGCCGGCGCTCCACGCCGTCCAGCGTGCATCGGGCTGGATCAGCCCGGGTGGCCTCGACTATGCCTGTCGGCAACTCGAGGTACCGCCGGCCGAGGCCTACGGCGTGGCGACCTTCTACCACCTGTTCACCCACGAGGCGCCCGAGGCCGCCGACGTCGTGCACGTCTGCGACGACGTGGCCTGTCGGCCGGTCGGTGCCATCGGCCTGATCGACGAACTGCGTGCCGCCGGCCACCACGTGAAGGCAAGCCCGTGTCTCGGACAGTGCGAGCGTGGCCCTGCCGTGCTCGTCCAACGCACCGGTGACCACGACCTCACGATCGCTCCCGGCACCGTCGACGAGGTGGCCGTGGCGATCTCGGGCCGGGCCTCGACTGCCTCGGCGGGCCTGCCCCAGGCCGGTTCGCCGGAACTCCGGTTGCTCGCCCGGATCGGCGTCGTCGACCCGGAGAGCCTCGACGACTACCGGGCGCACGGCGGCTATCAGGCACTCGACGCCGCCATGGCCATGGGACCGGACCGGATCATCGAAGAGGTGTCCGCCGCCGGGCTCTCCGGCCGTGGCGGCGCCGCCTTCCCCACGGGCGTCAAGTGGCGTGGTGTCGCCGACCAGCAGGGACGCCCCCGTCATCTGGTGTGCAACGCCGACGAGTCCGAGCCCGGCACGTTCAAGGACCGGGTCGTCATGGAGAGCGACCCGTTCTCGCTGGTCGAGGCCATGACGATCGCCGCGATCGCCGTCGGTGCCGAACAGGGATGGATCTACATCCGTGGCGAGTATCCGGTGGCCACCGGCCGACTGCGCACGGCCATCGACCAGGCCCGGGAAGCCGGACTACTCGGTGCCGATGTCGCCGGATCCGGGATGCGATTCGACATCGACCTGCGCATCGGTGCCGGCGCCTACATCTGCGGCGAGGAGACGGCCCTGTTCAACTCGATCGAGGGCTTCCGAGGCGAGCCCCGCAACAAGCCGCCGTTCCCGACGACACACGGCCTGTTCGGCGAGCCCACGGCCATCAACAACGTCGAGACGCTCATCAACGTGCTGCCGATCATGCTGGGTGGAGGCGAGGCGTACAAGGCCATCGGCACCGAGCGCTCGCCGGGGACCCGCCTCTTCTGCCTCAGTGGCCGGGTGGCGAGACCCGGCATCTACGAGCACGAGTTCGGAATCACCCTGCGGGGCGTCCTCGATGCGGCCGGCGGCGTGGTCGGAGCCGACGAGCCCCACGCCGTGCTGCTCGGCGGTGCGGCCGGCTTCTTCGTCCGCTCCGAACAACTCGACCTGCCGTTGACGCTCGAGGACACCCGCGCCGCAGGCGTGTCCCTCGGCTCCGGTGTCGTCATGGTGTTCGGCGAGGAGGACGACATGGTCGACACGGTTCGCCGTGTCGCCGAGTTCTTCCGCGACGAGTCCTGCGGCCAGTGCGTGCCTTGCAGGGTCGGCACGATCCGCCAGGAAGAGGTGCTGGCCCGACTCCGCGACGGTGCCACGCTCGACGACGAGCGCGAGCTCCTCGACGACCTGGCGGCTGTGATGCGCGATGCCTCGATCTGCGGCCTCGGCCAGACGGCGTCCGGCGCCATCCGCTCCGCCCTCGACCTCGGCCTGCTGGAGGAAACTCGATGAACGATGTCCCGGTATCCGCTCCCACCCGCCTCGTCGAGTTGACCATCGACGGTCGGGCCGTCCGGGTCGCCGAGGGATCGACGATCCTCGATGCCTGTCGGCAGGAGGGCATCGACACCCCCACGCTGTGCTGGGCCGAGAACCTCACCCCCGTCAACGTCTGCCGCGTCTGCGTCGTCGAGGTCGAGAACTCGCGGGTGCTCGTGCCCTCCTGTTCCCGTGGGGCCGAAGACGGCATGGTCGTGGCCACCGACACCGAGAGGGTGCGCACCAGCCGCAAGATGGTCTACGAACTGCTGGCGTCTTCGGTCGACCTCGATCGTGCAGACGCCGAGGTCCATGCCTGGATGGACCATTACGGCTGCGATCCCGGCCGAATGAACGACAAGGCCGACAGGGCCGACATCGCCACCGTGGCGCAGCCCCCGAAGGTCCAGGACGACCTGTACGTCCGCGACTACGAGCGCTGCATCCTCTGCTACAAGTGCGTCGAGGCCTGTGGCGAAGATGCCCAGTTCACGTTCGCCATCGCCACGGCCGGACGGGGCTTCGACGCCCACATCTCGACCGAGTTCGACGTCTCGCTGCCCGACTCGGCCTGCGTCTACTGCGGCAACTGCATCGGCGTCTGCCCGACGGGCGCGCTCGTGTTCAAGACCGAGCACGACATGCGCGAGGAGGGCACCTGGGACGAAGACGCCCAGAGCGTCACCACCACGGTCTGCACGTTCTGTGGCGTGGGTTGCAACCTCGAGCTCCACGTCCAGGACGAGCAGATCGTCAAGGTGAGCTCCCCGGCCGACCACTCGGTCGCGAACGGCCACCTGTGCATCAAGGGCCGGTTCGGCTGGCAGCACGCACAGTCGTGATCGTCGTCGCTCGGGCGTGTGCCCTCAGGCGTCGATGCCGTCCGCCTTCCGAAGGGTGATCACCCAGCCCTCGATGCCGGCGGTCGGAAGGTGTGCGCCGTGCTCACGGGACATGACGGCCGCGATGCCGTCTGCCTCGACGGCTTCGAACTCGGCTGGCATCGAACCCTCGTCCCAGAAGTGGTCGTTGAGGCCGACGACGACCGTTCCGCCGGGCCGGACGACGCGCAGGACCTCTCGGATGGCGCCGGCCCGGATGTGCCCGAACGAAAACACGCCGACCGCCGTCGCAGCGTCGTAGGCGTCATCGGCGAGGTCGAGGCCCTCGTTCAGGTCGGCCTCGAAGAGGGTTCCGTAGACGCCGGTCCCGACGGCCAGGGCGAGCATGGCCGGGGAGAGGTCGCAGCCGTCGATCGACGCATAGCCGCCCCGGGCGAGCGCCACGCCGGACAGGCCGCTCCCGCAACCCACGTCGAGGATCCGGGCGTCGGGGCCGACGCCCGAGGCGACGAGGGCGTGGGTACAGCGCCCGGGCTGCGCGTACCGGTTCTCCTCACCGATCTCGACGTCGTAGGTGGCGGCCCAGGCCTCGTAGTGCGCCAGCGTCTGGGCGGTCTCCTCGAGGCCGTACGAGGTGGGGAGGAACCTCTCGTCGGACACGGTCGGCAACCTAACGTCGTGGACCGTCGCCATTTGCCGACGGGTTAGTGTCCCGCGGCGCAATCCAAGACAGACAGGAGGCCACGCGATGATCGGTGAGGTCGCAACGAAGTCCAGCCGGCATCGGGCCGAGGGCACGGCCCGCGTCCGCGACGAGAAGCCCTGGTGGGACACGTTCCCCTGGTGGGGCGTCTTCATCGCAGGCGTTCTGGCCTGGATGGCTTTTCAGATCAGGACGCAGGACGACTACGCGCTGGCCTGGGAGCGCATCATCCCCGGCCTGAGCCTCACCCTCGTGGCAACGATCGAGGCGTTCGCGATCGCGCTGCTGCTGGGCCTGACCGCCGGCATGGGGCAGCTCTCGCGCAACATCGTCGTTCGCAACGTCGCCCGCACCTATGTCGAGTTCATCCGGGGCATCCCGATGCTGCCCCTCATCTTCACGGTGGCGCTGATCCTCGTGCCGGAGACCTCCGACTACGTGAACCAACGCCTGGACGCCTGGTTCGGCGTGACGTACAAGCTCTCGTTCCAGATGCGGGCCACCGTGACCCTCGCGCTCATCTACGGGGCCTACATGGCCGAGATCTTCCGGGGCGGCATCCAGTCGATTCCGCCAGGCCAGTCCGAGGCGGGTCGCTCGCTGGGCCTGACCCGGCGCCAGACCATGCGCTCCGTGGTGCTCCCGCAGGCCATGCGGGCGATCATCCCGCCGCTCGGCAACGACTTCATCGCCATCCTGAAGGACACGTCGCTGTTGTCCGTGCTGGGTGTGCTCGAGATCACCCAGCGGGGGCGCCAGTTCTCGGCCAGCACCTTCAAGTTCCGCGAGGGCTACTTCGTCGTCTCGTTCATCTATCTCTGCCTCACCCTCGGCCTGTCGCTGCTGCTCGGGGTGCTCGAGCGCAGAATGACCAGGGACCGGAAGGGGGAGCGCTGACATGGCGACGCACCCCGAATCCGGAACCACCTCGATGATCTCCCTCCGGGGGGTCTCCAAGACATTCGACAAGACGATCCACGCCGTCGTCGACGTCGACCTCGAGATCGCCGAGGGCGAGGTTGTCGTCATCGTCGGACCCAGTGGCTCCGGCAAGTCGACCGTGCTGCGGTGCATCAACCTGCTGGAGGTGCCCACCGAGGGCTACGTCACGGTCGACGGCTTCGAACTGCTGGACCCGAAGACCGACATCGACCATGTGCGCGCCGAGGTCGGGATGGTGTTCCAGCAGTTCAACCTGTTCCCGCACCTCACGGTCATCCAGAACATCACCCTGGCGCAGCGCAAGGTGCGTGGGCGCAGCCGTTCCGAGGCCGTGGAGGTGGCGATGGGCCAGCTCACCCGGGTCGGCATTCCCGAGAAGGCCGATGCCTATCCCCGCCAGCTCTCGGGTGGCCAGCAGCAGCGGGTTGCCATCGCCCGGTCGCTGGCGATGGACCCGAAGGTGATGCTGTTCGACGAGCCGACGTCGGCGCTCGACCCGGAGATGGTCAAGGAGGTGCTCGACGTCATGCTCGAGCTGGCGGCCGGGGGTATGACGATGGTGGTGGTCACCCACGAGATGGGCTTCGCCAAGGCCGCTGCCGACCGCCTCGTGTTCATCGACGAGGGCGTGATCGTCGAGATCGGCCTGCCCGAAGAGGTCTTCTCGAATCCGAAGCATGATCGGACCCGGGCGTTTTTCGACAAGATCCTCTACTGATCCGGCGACATCGACGGGCACCTACGCTGCGCTGGTGGCACTCCGGCTGACCGACGACGACGTCCGTCGCCTCGACGGTGGCGATGGACCGGCGGTCCGTTTGGCGATGCGGGTGGTGGTCCGCCTCGCGGAGGCGCTCGGGGCCGAGGAACTCCTCGACATCTCCGGTGCCCACGTCGACTCGTGCCTGTACAACGGGCTGGCACCGCTCGAGTTCGCCGAACTCCTGGCCGGTGACGGGGCGACAGTCGTCGTGCCCACGACCCTCAACGTGTCGTCGCTCGACCTGCTGCACCCGGACCTCTACCGGGGAGATCCCGAGGAGGGCGACCTGGCACGGCGGCAGATGGATGCCTTCGTCGCCATGGGCTGCCGACCCACCTGGACGTGTGCTCCCTACCAACTGGAGCAACGCCCCGCCTTCGGCGAGCATGTTGCCTGGGCCGAATCGAACGCCATCGCCTTCGCCAACTCGGTGCTCGGCGCCCGTACCGACCGCTACGGCGACCTCGTCGACATCTGCGCTGCGATCACCGGTCGGGCACCGGCGGCCGGCCTCCATCTCGACGAGAACCGCCGTGCCACCGTCCTGTTCCGCCTCGACGCATTGACGCCCGGGTTGCACGACAGCTCGCTGCTGGCCCCCGTCCTCGGGGCATTCATCGGTTCGGTGGTCGGGAACCGGGTGCCGGTCATCGACGGCCTGCCCGTCCCACCCGGGGAGGCCTGGCTCAAGGCGCTGGGTGCCGCCGCCGCCTCGGCCGGGAGCGTCGCGTTGTTCCACGTCGTCGGAGCGACCCCCGAGGCGCCGACGCTCGAAACGGCGCTCGGCGGCGTTGCGCCCACCGAGGTGGTGGTCGTGACGCCCGCTGACCTGCGTGGGGCCCGGGATCGGCTCAACACCGTCCAGCTCGACGGTGGCGGTGGCGACTCCCTGGCCACGGTCAGCCTGGGGACGCCCCACTACTCGGTGGCCGAGTTCGGTCGATTCGTGGAGGCGCTCGGCGGTCGACGGGTGCATCCGGAGATCGACGTGTACATCTCGACGGGACGGGGCATCCTGGACGAGGTCGAGGCGCTCGGGTGGGTGGAGACCCTTCGCTCGGCAGGCGTGACGATCGTGACCGACACGTGCACCTACGTGACGCCGATCCTCGCGGACACGACCGGTCCGGCCATGACGGATTCGGCCAAGTGGGCGTATTACGCCCCGGGGAACCTCGGGGTCGACGTGGTGTTGGCGAGCACACGCGAATGCGTCGAGTCGGCGGTGGCCGGGAGGATGGTCCTCGACGAGACGATCTGGACCACGCAGGTCGACGATGGCTGAACCTCCCCGGCTCCAGGTCGCCGGCCCGGCGTCGGGCCCGGTCGAAGGCGTGGTTCTGCGCCTCGACGAGCCGCTCAGCTTCTGGGGAGGCCTCGACGCCGCGACCGGCGAGGTGATCGATCGACACCACCCCCAGGTGGGCCGGTCGGTCACCGGGCGGGTGCTCGTGATGCACAGTGGCCGTGGCTCGAGTTCGGGGAGCTCGGTCCTGCTCGAGGCGGTCCGCTGCGGCACGGCTCCTGTGGCGATCGTGATGGTCGAGCCGGACGCGATCGTGGCGTTGGGTGCGATCGTGGCGTCCGAGCTCTACGGCGTCGCATTGCCGGTCGTGTTGGTGGATGAGGCGCAGTTCGCACGACTGCGGACAGGAGTCCGGGTCGACGTCGGTGTTGACGGCTCGGTTCGAACGATTGCCGCAGGCTGACTGGCCTGTTCAGGGTGGCGGGCGCCGCCGGGCACGGGTTGGCGCTGACCGACGTTCAAGACCCGTCGGGGATCCAGGGTTCGGTGGTGATGCCGAGGCCGTCGGCGACGCGGTTGGCATAGGCGTAGTAGGCGGTCACCTCGACGATGTCGAGGATGTCGCGATCGCTGAACCCGACCGTGCGGAGGGCTTCGATGTCGGCCTCGGTGACCTCGCCCGGCGACCTCGTCAGCAGGACCGCGTATTCGAGCATCACCCGGCGCCGGTCCGAGATCGGCGCCGTGCGCCAGTCGGCCTCGACGGCGGCGGCCAGGTCGTCGTCGCGGAGGAGTCGGCGCAGACCGCGCCGGTGGTGGGTCACTCAATAGTGGCAGTGGTTCTCGAGGCTGACCACGAGTGCGACGAGTTCCCGCTCGACCTTGCGCAGCGTGGCCGTCCCCGCCATTGCCGAGGTGTAGAGGCCCAGGTGGGCGCCCAACCCCCGTGGGTTCAGGGAGTGGACGGCCATGATGTGGTCCACCCGGCCGTGGGTGGGATCGACCACCTTGGCGTGGAGCTCGGCCAGCGGTGGGTCGCCGGCACCCCAGTCGCTGTCGGGAACGGTCCGTATCCACGCCACGACATGGAGTCTCGCACAGGAGGGGATCGCGGGGCCAGCGGGACCATTTCCATCATGTGGCAAATGTGTTACAGGTCTTCCCATCCGCTGGTGATGCCGTTAGGGTGTCGCCCGTCACACTTCCGGGTGGGTCGCTGTGAGCCCTGCGCAACCTGCGTGGGAAGCCTCCTGCCCGAGCGTGTGGCATCCGATTGTGTCAATGACGTCTCAATGGAGGGCAAGCCAACATGGTTAAGCGTGTGCGCGTAGTCGCTGCGTTGCTTCTCGGGTTCGCGATGATCGCGGGCGCCTGTGGAAGCGACGGCGGCGGAGGTGATGTGGGAGGGGCCACCACGGTTCCGCCGAAGCAGAATGTGTTGCCGACGACCACGACGATGCCTCCTATGGCGGGTTATCTGGGTGATGGTTCGTTGGGTGAGGTGGCTGTGGCTGCCGGTGAGGCGATCCAGATTCGTTCGTTGAACGCGATCTCGGGTGATGTCGCGTTCCTG
>Ga0066376_10000065_pt1 | contig 77262 bp, 79 predicted proteins | sample Knorr_S15_td_Bot_FD_77009 | JGI IMG/M metagenome (GOLD analysis project Ga0066376, IMG submission 77009) | Marine microbial communities from Southern Atlantic Ocean transect - Knorr_S15_td_Bottom_ad_5009_LV_A | ecosystem: Environmental > Aquatic > Marine > Oceanic | place: Southern Atlantic...
AATATTTGACTACATTGAGGTGTACTACAATCGTCAGCGGAAACATTCAACCAATGGCTATTTGTCTCCTGTCAACTATGAAAAGAAGTGGCTAAAAGCTGCTTAATAATATGTCCGGAAAAGTCTTGCCATTCCAAACTTCCATTAAATGAAATCAAGCAAGTAAGCGGTGGTTTAAACGTCCCGGGTGCACTTGGTGCTATCGTGTTTGGTTGGCAGATTGGTTGGAATACCGGAATGGCTATCAATTCATTCAATTCCAGCCAAGGAAGAACCCTCGGCAGGACGGTTTATACGTTTACCCACTAGCGGGAGCGATGAGTGACGGACCAAAAATATGAGTTTCGGAGTGTGAGGGCTGTTAATCGACTGCCATTGATCGCTTCGAAACTCGTATGTTCGTTGTTGCTGATTTGGTGTTCTTAGCTGAGCATTGTCGCGATCGATTTACCTGAACGGATGCAGCAACTTTCTTTTGTTCTGTCATTAACCTTTTTCTATGCGAATCTGGCGAAGATTAAGTACGAGCTCCGAGAATTTTTTGAGCCACCCTACGAACTGATTGGATATCCGATAGCCATACTGGCGTTTATCTTGTCAATTTCCGCTATATATATCTAACCAGGGAACGTCTGATAAGGTCGGTATACCGCATCACTATTTCCGCCATAATGGTATTTAGAGTCGCGAACGCACTCCGTTCGTGTCTTCCTTTTTTAATCAACGTGTTTTAACGACCCTCTTACAAAGCTTCCCTAGTACAATTTTTCGGGTAACCAGGTAGCCAGTTGGGGGAAGTAAGCGAGTAGAGCCAACATGGTTAGCTGGATGAAGATGAATGGCACGACGCCTTTGTAAATATCCCGCGTGGCAACTTCCTTTGGTGCAACACCCCGCAGATAGAAAAGAGCAAATCCAAATGGCGGCGTGAGAAAAGACGTTTGCAGATTGACGGCGATCATGATCCCGAGCCAGACAGGATCAACCCCCATGGCCATCAGTACGGGGCCTACGATGGGCACAACGACAAAGGTGATCTCGATAAAGTCGAGGATAAAGCCCAACAGGAAGATCACCAGCATGACCACGAAAGTGGCTCCCGCAGCGCCCCCGGGTAGAAAGCTGAACCATTGCGTGATCAGTTCATCTCCGCCGTATCCGCGAAATACCAGTGAGAATACCGATGCACCGATCAATATAAAGAACACCATGGAAGTGGTTTTAGTGGTGGAGACGGCAATGTCCCGCAGTTGTCCGACGGTTAATTCTCTGCGAACTGCCGCCAGCAATAATGCTCCCATGGCGCCGACACCGGCGGCTTCTGTTGGCGTCGCAAGGCCGCCCAAGATGGAACCGAGGACGGTAATGATGAGCGCCAGTGGGGGAACAATACTCACGAACAACTCGGACAAGTCGATATGCTCTGCTTCTATTGGCGGTGCTTTTTCGGGGCTTATGGTTGCGACAGTCACCACATAAATGGTGTAGAAAACCACCAACATGAGCCCGGGTATGATGGCACCGGCAAACAGGTCGCCAACGGATACCGTCTTGGGGTTAAAGATGCCCTGGGAAAGTTGAGCCTGCTGGTAGGCGTTAGATAAGACATCGCCCAGTAGAACCAGTGCGATGGAGGGAGGAATAATCTGCCCAAGGGTGCCTGTAGCGCAAATGGTGCCGGTGGCCAGGGGCACGTTGTATTTCGCCTTTAACATTGCTGGTAGTGCCATCAATCCCATGGTGACCACAGTTGCACCGACAATGCCGGTGCTTGCAGCCATCAACATACCAACGATTGTGACCGATAACCCAAGTCCTCCTGGTAATCCACCAAAAGCTTTGGTCATGGACGTGAGGAGCCTCTCTGCAATTTTTGTTTTCTCCAGGGTGACACCCATCAGGACAAATAACGGCACGGCAATGAGTGTCTGGTTAGTCATGATGCCAAACAAACGATTCGGAATGGCTGTCAGAAATGCTGCATCGAAGCTACCGGTTAATACGCCAATGGCGGCTGCAAGCAATGCCGTTCCGGCGAGTGAGAGGGCAACCGGATAGCCCATAATCAGGACTATGAAAACAGCCAGAAAAAGAAAGACGGGTGCGTAGGTCATTCGCTGGTTGTGCCAAAGAGCTTACCAAGCCCTTTGAGGATTTCAGCTAGACCCTGTAGGAGGAGCAGTGACGCCATCATCGGGATGATGGTCTTGAGCAAATAGACGCCGGGTAGACCCCCGGGTTGACTGGATGTTTCTTTTAACGACCAGGCAAACTGCACATAGTCAATGCTGGTCCACAATATGAAAACCGAAACTGGAATCAGAAACAGCAGATGTCCCAACAAGTCGATACTGATGCGGGCTTTTATCGGCAGTCTTTCGTAGAGTACATCAACGCGAACATGCCCTTTGTCCTTTAATGTAAATGCAATGCCGAGCATGAACACCATGCCGTGCATATACATGACAGACTCCTGCAGCGCGATGGATCCGTAGTTGAAAACGTAGCGGGTAATAACGACGACGCAAGTCACAAGCACCATCACCAGAGTGAGCCAGGCAATAGTTCTACCGATGGTGTCGTTGATGAGGTCAACCATTCGGATCACGGACTTTACTGTTCGGGAAGTCAATCAAGAACCTCTAAATTTACAGCGCGGCATATTGGCACAAGAAGGATCCCGCCTAACAAGGCGCGGGTGCATATTCCGGTCAACCAGAGTACCCATTCTGATTTCAGTTGGTTGGTACTGAAAGTGACCAGAGCGAACTATCTGCGTTGGCTGGGTTGTTTAGCCGATAGATCGTATGTGTCAATATGCCATGATTGTCCGTATGGCGACACCTTGTATAACTGAGGGCGCCGGGTATTCAGGTAAACCGTTAGACATCATCGGTCACGCTAGGAAAAAAAGGTCTCTTTTTGTAGTTCCAACTGGAATTGCTTTTTGATCGATTGGAACACCGGACCCGGTGAAAACTTGATCATGCGACCGGCCACCTGCCGGACTGCAATAAGCTCGGCACCGGTCCCCGTCAAAAAACATTCATCTGCGGTGAACAGGTCGAAGAGTGTTAGTGAGCGCTCCCTTACTATTATAGATAAACCTGCAGCAAGCTCCATGACGAGTCCACGGGTGATACCTTCCAGGGCGCCATCGGTCACGGGCGGGGTCAGGAGCTGCCCATCTTTGACTATGAAGACATTGTCGGCAGTTCCCTCGGCAATGTAGCCAGATTGGTTGAGCATGATCCCTTCGTCTGCACCGGCGGAATTGGCTTCGAGTCGCGCCATAATCTGGTTCAGATAATTCAGGCTTTTTATTCGTGAATCCAGCTGGTCCCCGGCGAGTCGTCTTGTGCTCGCAATAATGACGTTTGCGCCTCGCTCTTTTACTTCCGGGCTCATCATGGTGAGTTGATCTGCAATGATAATCACCTTGCCTTTCTTGCACTGGCGCGGGTCAATGCCGAGAGGTCCGACGCCTCGTGTGATAACCAGCCTTAGATATCCATCGTCGTGTTTAGAGGCGGCAACGATGTCGGTTACTGCGGTTTGTAGTTCCGGTGAACTCATGGGTAGCTGAAGGTTTATTGCGATAGCAGACTCTTCCAATCGTTTCAGGTGGGCGGTAAGTTTCAGCACGCGATTTCCGTAGAATCGGAGGCCTTCGAAAACACCATCGCCATACAGAAAACCATGATCCGTGACAGATATGACGGCAGAGCTTTCATTACAAAGAACCCCGTCGATGGAAAAAGTTTTCATGTTGTTTCTCCTGCAATCTGGAATAACGGCAGCTCAGGCTTCCGAGTCAAAAACATTTCGAAGACGTGCATAGTCTTCACCGAATCGCTCCACGACTTCCGGACCCAGAAATCGAGTGACCTTCGTGATGTACACATCGTGCTTCACATAGTCCTCAGCTACCGTGACGAAACTTTCGTTACGAGACCAGGCGCCATCGACTTTCCCGTTGGCTTTGAAATTAGCGATAACGACCTCGGAACTGTCAGCAACTGCGGTCAGTCCCCGACCACCTTTTTCGGCGTATAAGGTCTTCTCGACCGGATGATGGTAGGTGGCGCCAATTTGAATTTCCGGGAAACCAAAGTGAACCAGCGCGATTTGTACGTCTCTTTCGGTGGCGTCTCTCAATGCCCGCTCGCACCAGGTGAGTTCCTCCGGCCAGAGTGATATCAGGATGGCTTTCGTTGCGTGTTGGATTAATTCAACCGTTCGACTTCGCACCTGGGCGAGATCCAACAATGGCCAGATGAGGTTGTCCTGGGAGCCGTCTGGTATTTTCTCCAGTTCTGGCAGGAGTTGCTCGGTGTCGTCAATGGTTCTGTTGCGAATGGACGCCATCAGATCCTTGGGTTCCATGGCAAAGTACTGCTGATGACCTGATGGGTCCTGATTGACCTGAAATATGCCGCGACCGCTAAGTCGGGCCACGGTTTCGTAGATTTTTGAAGTGGGTAGCCCGGCTGTCTTGGCTATCTCGTAAGCACTCGCAGGCTGACACTGAAGCAAGGCCAGGTAGGCTTTGGCCTCATTCATGGTAAATCCCAATTGTCTCAGTTGATCAGTGATGTCCATCATGGTCAATCGCTTGTTAGAAGCCGCTGTGCACCAGCCATGGGATAGTCACTACCTAAGTAGTGACTATTGTTATAGACACGAACTATACAGGCAGGCGGGGACCCTGGCAATATGAAGTTAACTCGGGCTAACTATTGATGTAGTGGGTTACTACACCGAGAAACACACAAAAACCGACCCAATGGTTATTAAGAAATGCGTCCAGACACCCTGCCCGGCTCCGCTCGCGAATCAGATAGTGCTGATAAATAAAGAAGCCAGCAGCAGCGCTAAGACCCAGGTAATAGGTAAACGAGAGTTCGAGGGTGCGCGCAATGAGTAACATGGTGCCCAGAAAGCAGACCTGCAATATGGCGATCATGAGCCGGTCCAGATCAGCAAAGAGTATTGCCGTCGATCTGAGTCCTAGCCTGATGTCGTCATCCCGATCGACCATTGCATACTCGGTGTCATAAGCAACCACCCACATCAGATTTGCAATGAGTAACAACCAGGCCACGCTGGCGATTTCCCCATTGACCGCGGTAAAGGCCATCAGGATTCCCCAGGAAAAGGCAATTCCCAGAACGGCTTGCGGCAGATAGGTATAGCGTTTCATCCATGGATAGATGGCGGCAATGATGACTGCGCCGACAGATAAGGTGACCGTGTAGAGATTCGTGGTCAGCACGAGTACCAGGGCGAGAAATAAAATGGCACCTGCAAGCAGTACCGCCTCAAGCGGATCAACCTGGCCTGTGACCAGTGGGCGATTTTCAGTCCGTTTTACCTGCCCATCAAACTTCATATCGGCAAGATCGTTGGCGATACAACCAGCAGAGCGGGCAAGCAAGGTACCCAGGGTGAAAACAAGAAACAGATGCCAACCCGGCCACCCTTCTGCGGCAATCCATAGCGCACATAATGTTGGCCAGAGGAGCAGGTAAGTGCCTATGGGTCGATCGATCCTGGTTAAGGAAACGTAATGCTGCAATCGCGGAAACTGTGCATTAACAGGGCCCTGTAGCTGTTTCAAGCGTTCTATCACTTTATTTCAAGGGCGGTGGGAATCATGTAGTATACGTCGCTTGCTCAGACCTTCAACAAACGTTGCGGGTGCCTACCCGATTGATGATTGAACCGGAGAAAGAAATTTAGATGAAGAAATGGCAATGTATTGTGTGCGGCTTTATATACGATGAAGCTGAAGGGTTTGAAGAAGAAGGGATTGCACCAGGTACAGCCTGGGCTGATATCCCGGAAGACTGGGTTTGTCCGGAATGTGGCGTGGGTAAAGCAGATTTTGAAATGATGGAAATCGACTAATGATCGATCGGGCAGCGTTAACCAGGAACATCTTGATGGGGATGGCCGTCGGTTTGTTGCTCGGCTCCGCATTTCATGCCATGTCGTTGTCCGAGGACAATCCATTATTGGTTTACGGAGTCAATGGCCTGTTCGACGTTGGTGGCAAGGCTTTCGTGGCCAGCTTAAAATTACTGGTGGTACCCCTGGTGTTCGTGTCTCTGGTGTGTGGAGCCAGCAATTTATCCGGTGGCTCCAGTATCGGTCGAATAGGGTTAAAGACTATTGGCCTTTATCTGGTTACCACCGCCATCGCTATTGCCCTGGCCCTGTCGGTTGCGAATATCGTCAATCCCGGCCTGGGGATGTCGCTGGCTACAGATGCGACCTTCGTGGGCAAGGAAAGTCCGCCGCTAAAAGACGTCATCATCGGTATTGTGCCGACGAATCCCATCAAGGCCATGGCTGAAGGCAACATGCTACAGGTCATCGTATTTGCGATTCTCATTGGCGTTGCCATTTCGAAAAGCGGGCCGAGTGGTGCACGACTCAGGGCATCGTTGAATGACTGGAATGAAGTCATTATGCGTCTCATTATGATGCTCATGGCCATCGCACCCGCTGGTGTTTTTTGTTTGATGGTGACGCTGTTCGCAAACATGGGATTTTCCGCCATCGCGGACCTCATCAAGTACTTCGTCACGGTTGCCGGGGTTCTTTTACTGCACTTTTCGCTGACCTATGCCTTGATGGTACGGTTTCTTGCCAACCTGAATCCCTTTGTTTTCTATAGAAATTTCTTCCCGGTGATGGCTTACGCATTTTCTACGAGTTCATCGAACGCCACCCTGCCGATTACCCTGGAAACTGTTGAGCATCGCCTGGGTGTTAAGAATGAAATTGCATCTTTCACGGTACCCCTGGGTGCAACCATTAACATGGATGGCACGGCCATCATGCAAGGCGTGGCGACAGTTTTTATTGCCCAGGCGTATAACATTGATATTTCGTTTACCGGATATCTGATGGTTGTGCTCACCGCCACGCTCGCGTCGATTGGTACCGCCGGGGTGCCCGGGGTTGGACTCATTACACTGGCGCTGGTGTTGCAACAGGTGGGCCTGCCGGTCGAGGGAATTGCCTTGATTATTGGCGTAGATCGATTGCTCGATATGATGCGAACGGCCGTGAATGTATCCGGTGATGCGGCGGTGGCCGTCATAGTTGCCAAGAGTGAGGGGAAATTCGACCAGAGTGTATTTGACAATAACGAGGCCCGGTCCGGGCCCGCCCCGAAAACCTAGCAGGCTGCTAGACCTGCCCCACACGTTCGGGATCCTTTATCCATCGACGGACAACCAGATCGGCACTCGCCCGGTGGTGCTCCATCAATTCCAGCGAGGCCAATCGAACCTCTGGTAGCATCGCCTGGTCTCGGAGCAAATCTGCGATTCGAAACTGCAGTGCCCCGGATTGTCGAGCGCCGAGCAACTCCCCGGGTCCCCTGATTTCAAGGTCTCGCTCTGCAATGAAAAACCCATCACTGCTTTGCCGCAAGACATCAAGTCTTTCCCTGCTCATGCGCCCGAGGGGTTTTTTATACATGAGCACACAGTGAGAATCCGTTCTGCCTCGACCAATTCGTCCCCGGAGCTGATGGAGTTGAGCGAGCCCTAATCGCTCTGAATTCTCGATGATCATCAAACTGGCATTGGGTACATCAACACCCACCTCGATGACCGTGGTTGCCACGAGCAGGTCCAGGACACCTTCCTTGAAGCGATTCATGACTTCTGTTTTGGCAGCAGCGTTCATTCGGCCGTGAACAATCCCTATCCTGACTTCAGGTAGCAGCTTGCCCAGCTCGCTGGCTGTCACTTCTGCGGCCTGGCATTGCAATACTTCCGACTCTTCAATGAGGGTGCAGACCCAATAGGCCTGGCGGCCGAGGTGACACGCGTTTTCAACCCGCGAGATGACCGTGTCGCGTTTTTCATCGGAGATCACGGTCGTGGTGACCGGGGTTCTGCCCGGCGGTAGTTCATCAATAATGGACACATCCATATCCGCGTAAATGCTCATGGTCAAGGTCCTTGGTATCGGTGTGGCTGTCATGACCAGTTGATGGGGAGAGATCGACCCATCCATACCCTTCTCTCTGAGAGCAAGTCGTTGATGAACACCAAAGCGGTGTTGTTCATCGACAATCACCAGTCCCAGGTTCTTAAATTCCACATCTTTGCTAAACAGGGCATGAGTGCCGATGATCACCGAAGCCGTGCCCGTTGCGATACGGTTAAGTTCCGCCTCGCGCTTTTTTCCGGTGACGCGGCCTGAAAGCCAGGCCGTCATAATGCCGAGGGGATTGAGCCAGGCAGAGAGATTGATGAAATGCTGCTCGGCCAGAAGCTCCGTCGGCGCCATCAAAGCAGTCTGAAAACCATTCTCCTGGGTATGTACCGCAGCGAGTGCGGCAATGACGGTTTTACCGGAACCAACATCACCCTGTACTAATCGCAGAGACGGTTGAACTTTCATCGTATCAAGGGCGACTTCACCGGCGACTCGTTCCTGGGCATTGGTCAGTTTGAAACCCAATGATCGTTTTAGTGCCTGGTATTGGGCCCCGGGTGCGTTGAGCTCAGGAGCGCGTAACTTCTGTATTTCAGCGCGCACAATCCGCAGGCTAACCTGATGGGCGGTCAGTTCTTCAAAAGCCAGTCGTGATTGCGCCGGATGCAAACCTGCCATTAACTGGTCGGTATCTGCATCTGGCGGTGGGCGGTGTAAATAGGTGATCGCGTCGTTGAGAGTAATGTCCCAACTGCCGCTAATGATTTCGGGAAGTCTGTTGGTTGCCAATAGTTCCAGGGCCTGCCCGATCAGAGACCGATAACGAGACTGACTGATGCCTTCGGTTGTCGGATAGATCGGGGTTAACGCGTCTTCCATCGGCACGCCTGCATCCAGACGGTTATATTCCGGATGATAGATTTCCAGACCAGAAGCACCGGCGCGTACCTCGCCAAAACAGCGAATCGCGCCAGCATTTTTTAGATTATTTTGCTGTGCACGGCTGAAATGATAAAAGCGCAGCCCGATAGTGCCCGTGTTGTCCTGAACAGTGGCAAGCAAACTTCGCCGCCTGCCAAAAGAGACATCACAGGCCATGACCTTGCCCTCAATCACGCAAGCTTCCCCTGGCTTTGCGGCGCCGATCGGGGTCACGCGGGTACGATCTTCATAGCGAAATGGCAGATGAAAGAGCAGGTCCTGGAGTGTCTCTATGCCCAGCCTGCCTAGCTTCTTGACCAGAGCAGGACCCACGCCCTTCAGGGTTCCTACATCAATGCTTGCCAGGTCACTTGCCACTGTTGAGCTCAGGCTATGGCAACGATGGCGTCAATTTCGATTAACGCAGATCTCGGCAACGCCGACACTTCTACCGCGACCCGAGCGGGGAAGGGTTCGCTCAGCTTTGAAGCCATTACTTCGTTCACCCGGGGGAAGTGACTGAGGTCTGTGAGGTAGACGGTGAACTTGATAGTATCGTCCAGTGAAGCGTTGGCAGCTTCGATGATGGCATTCAGGTTGTAAAATACCTGCGCGATCTGCTGATCGATATCATCGCTGACAAGTTCCATGGTTTCGGGCACCAGAGGAATCTGCCCACTGACGTAGAGTAGGCCTGAATGGATAACGGCCTGAGAATAAGTGCCAATTGCCGATGGCGCCTTATCTGTGGATATAATGTCTGTGGAGACGACTTTTTTGTTCAACTGCGCACTCGCACTATTCGACTGATTCCCTTAATGGTTCGAACACGCCTGATAACGTTAGCAAGATGAACCCGATCATGGACCGAGAGGACCATATTGACGATGCCAAGGTGAGCGTCTTTTTCCATCATATTGATTCGCTCTATGTTCGCATTAGCTGATGTTACCGTTGATGCGACTACTGCAATGATGCCGCGTTCATGTTCAAGTTCAACTCGCAGTTCGACGGAGAATTCCTGGTCAACATTGGGTTCCCATCTGACATCCATCAGCTCTTCAGGTTTGCCTCTAAGATCAATCATGTTCTTGCAATTATCGGTGTGGATGACAATGCCTCGCCCGGCTGATACGTGTCCAATAATTGGGTCACCCGGTATCGGTCGACAACAGCGTGCATAGGCAACAACCAGCCCTTCTGTACCTTTGATCGCCAGGGGTGCGCTGCCAGCAGAAGACTCAAACTCCTCGCTATCGCCAAGCAGTCTCTTGACGATGATATTTGCCATCTGGTTTCCCAGACCGATTTCAGCCAGCAGCTTGTCCAGGTTATCAATTTTTCGTTCTTCGAGGACCAACGCCAGTGTGGTGGGGTCAATCTCCTCGATTGTCAGGTCATGACGTTCCAGTGCCCGCTCCAGCAGCCGTCTGCCGAGAATAGTCGATTCGTGTGTCTGCTGTTGTTTTAGTGCATGACGAATGCTGGCTCTGGCCTTGCCTGTTACTACGAACCCGAGCCACGCTGGATTGGGCTGGGCTCCGGGTGCTCGAATGATTTCGACAGTTTGCCCAGATTCCAGGTTGGCGGAGAGCGGCGCAAGGCGGCGATCGATACGACAAGCGACACAGCTATTGCCGATATCAGTGTGCACGGCATAGGCAAAATCTATGGGTGTTGCTCCCTGGGGCAGATCAAAAATTTCGCCCACCGGTGAAAACACGTAAACCTCATCGGGGAAGAGATCAATTTTGACATTCTCGATAAATTCCAGTGAATTACCGGCGCTTTGCTGTAACTCGAGCAGACCCTTCATCCATTCGCGCGCTCTTTCGTGAGAACCGGTCGTTGATTCTTCGTTGGTCTTATAGAGATAGTGCCCGGCAATCCCGTTGTTGGCGACGGTTTCCATATCGTGAGTACGGATCTGAATCTCGATAGGAATGCCATGCATGCCGAATAATGTCGTATGCAGGGACTGATAGCCGTTCGCTTTGGGTATGGCAATGTAGTCCTTGAAGCGTCCAGCGACAGGTTTATAAAGGTTGTGGACCGCACCCAGTGACCGGTAACAGTTGTCAACGGAATCGACCAGTATGCGAAATGCATAGACGTCCATAATCTCGTTAAAGGATTTTCGCTTGCTGCGCATCTTGTCGTAAATGCTGTACAAGTGCTTCTCTCTGCCAAAAACCATGGCAGATATGCCTTCTCGCTCCAGGCAGGGGGCGATAGATTCCCGGATGTTACTGACGATCTCTGTTCGATTGCCCCGGGCACGTTTTACGGCTTTTTCGATCATTGATGATCGCATTGGATACATGGCTCTAAAGCCGAGCTCTTCGAACTCAACCCGGATGGTATTCATGCCCAGACGCAACGCGATGGGCGCGTAGATTTCCAGTGTTTCTTTGGCGATTCGTCGTCGGCGATCGCCGTCAAGGTGGCCGAGTGTTCTCATGTTATGGAGTCGATCAGCAAGTTTCACCAGGATGACGCGGATATCTTTACCCATCGCCAGGGTCATCTTCTGAAAATTCTCGGCCTGTGCCTCTGCCCGGGAGTGGAACATATTGTTTAGCTTGCTGACGCCATCGACCAGTTCAGCGACTTCGTCATCGAATTCCTGTCCAAGGGTAAGTTTCGGAATGCCGGTATCTTCGATGACATCATGGAGCAGGGCAGCCATGAGGCACTGATGGTCCATATGCATGTCGGCCAGGATGCCAGCGACAGCCAGTGGATGCGTTATGTAAGGTTCACCGGATTTACGTTTTTGCCCTTTGTGGGCTTCGTCGGCGAAATGGTAGGCTTTAACGACCAGATCGATTTGTTGCGGTTCGAGGTAGGAACCGAGGTCTTTAGCGAAAGATTCGATGGTTAGAGAATCGACGTTTGAAGAATCAACGCCAGAAGAATCAGCGCCAGAAGAATCAGCGGTCAACACTGTTCACCACCGTCGACATCACGATAAAAATCTGCAAGTGTGCCGAGGCTGAAAAGCCCGGCCAATAAGATCTCCCGGTTCGGGTAGAAAAAACTATCCGGGGAGTTTGTTGAACTCTTGTGCGTGTTGTTCAAATCCGTCCTGTACCGCGCTTAGTGCCAAGGCTTCAGTTTCCTCCTGAGTTGGCTCTTCGAGAATCGACGCGTTGATATGACCTTCTGCAATCTCGCGCAGGGCAATCACTGTAGGTTTGTCATTTTCAACGGGCACGAGAGGTTCTTTACCTCCAGTCGCTAGTTGGCGAGCTCGCTTACTGGACACCATAACTAACTCGAAACGGTTTGCTACGTTTTCCAGACAATCTTCAACGGTCACTCGTGCCATGGGTCACTCCAATCTATTCAGTGTGACTACTGCCCCGGATCGGCCAGTAGGGATTTCAAGGACCGCGGATTTTAGCCACATTGTACGTATTAAACAATAGTGCTTATTAAACAATATTTTGGCAGCTTTTATGGCAATAAATCAGCAATCAGGGGTTTTAGGGCATCAAGTTGCCTGGATTTACGGAATTGATCCCCCTGCCCCTTGATGACTGCCGATAAATCAACCAGTGCCGTATCAAAATCGTCATTGACGATTAGGTAGTCGAATTCATTATAGTGGGAGATTTCTGTGAAGGCCGCTGCCATTCTTTTCTCGACAGTGGCGTCGTCATCCTGGGCTCGGCTATCCAGACGATCTTTAAGCGCAGATAACGAGGGTGGGAAGATAAAGATGGATTCTGTCGTTGGCGCTTTTTGGCGAACCTGGTTTGCCCCTTGCCAATCAATCTCCAGGAGCAGATGTTTGCCGTCACCCAATACCAGATCAGCAGCGGTTTTACTGGTGCCGTATAGATAACCAAATACGGTAGCCCACTCCAGGAAGTCTCCGTTATCGACCATGGTTTTGAACTTGTCCTGGTCGATGAAATGGTAGTTTACGCCGTCAACTTCGTCTGGTCTCATGGGCCTGGTCGTATGCGACACGGAAACGCCAATATCGTTGACAGATGCAATCAGGGCGCGGACCAGGCTGGTTTTGCCTGCGCCAGAGGGTGCAGAGATAATATACAACCGGCCCGGTTGCTCAGGTTCAGATATTTCGTTCATTCGATGTTTTGAATTTGTTCCCGCATTTGTTCGATCACCACTTTTAGATCTACCGCTCTCATCGTCGTTGTGCTGGCGCTGGCTTTTGACGATAAGGTATTGGCTTCGCGATTGAGCTCCTGCATAAGGAAATCCAGTCGTCGTCCAACCGGTTCTTGCCGGTTCAGGTTACGGCGTACTTCTGCAACGTGAGTCAGGAGACGATCGAGCTCCTCGGCTACATCGAGTTTTTGGGTGAGGATAACGAGTTCCTGTTCGAGTCTGCCTGGATCCACTTCAATATCTATATCCTCCAGTCGCTTGATCAGGCGTTCATGTTGATGGGCAGTGATGGCCGGTACCTCGGTTCTGAGGTGCCGGACTGTCTCTTCAATATCCTTCAGGCGGGATTCAATGAGGTTTGCCAGCTCTTGACCCTCTCTGTCTCGCATTTCAGCGAGCTGGCTGACGGCCGCGGTGAAAGCCTGCTCGATATCGGATAACAATTCATCGCTGACCTCCTCGGTGCTAAGCACTTCCGGCCACCGGAGTAAAGTCAGGGCATCACCTCTGGATTCAACACCAGACAGATCCTGAACCCGGGTTAAAGCTTCGCTCACCTCGGTGACCAGAGGTTCATTTATCACGAATCGGGTCTTTAATTCTGCGGCATTAATTTTCAAAGAACATTCAATTTTTCCCCGATGAATCTGGTCTTTAAAATTTCTCTTCAGTTCAGTTTCCAGATAGCGAAAATTTTCGGGCATGCGAAAACTGGTATCCAGATAGCGATGGTTTACGGAACGTAATTCCCAGACAGCGGCACCGTGTTCAGTCCTGGCGAAAGCCGTCATACTTCTGGTCATGCAATTTCTCGTCTAGTGGGGCGATCCACAAGTATAATGGAGTTTTTGAAACTACGGAGTAGTAATGAGCACGAAACGCTTGGTATCACGTGAACCGGATCAGATGCGTCAGGTATCTATCGAAACAAATATTAACAAACATGCAGAAGGATCGGTGTTGATCAGTTTTGGCGACACCAAAGTTATTTGCACAGCATCTGTGGAGAAAGGTGTCCCATCCTTTCTGCGCGGAACAGGCAAAGGATGGATCACTTCTGAATACGGTATGTTGCCACGGTCTACGGATACGCGCATGGACAGGGAGGCAGCGCGCGGCAAGCAGGGTGGCAGGACAGTTGAGATACAACGTTTGATTGGGCGGTCTCTTCGCGCAGCCGTTAACATGGATGAGCTGGGTGAAGTGACCATTCGAATTGATTGTGATGTGATCCAGGCAGATGGAGGAACCCGGACTGCATCTATTACCGGCGCCTGCGTTGCACTTTTGGATGCGATAAAAACGCTCGACGCTGCACCCAGTACACAATTGGTATCTGCTGTTTCTGTCGGTATCGTGAACGGCACACCAGTACTGGACCTTGAATATGCGGAAGATTCAAAGGCCGACACGGATATGAACGTTGTCGTTGCTGAAGATGGTCGATATATTGAAATTCAGGGAACAGCGGAGGACGAGCCCTTTGATCGGAACGAATTAATGGAAATGTTGCGTCTGGCAGAAAAAGGTACAGGTGAGCTGCTTGCGATTCAGAGAAGCGTTTTGGCTGGCACCAGCTGATGCTTGCTGACTATAAACGACAATTTATTGATTTTGCCATTGCACAGGGTGTCCTCAGTTTCGGTGAATTCGAGCTTAAATCCGGGAGAATTAGCCCCTATTTCTTCAATGCTGGAGAGTTCAAAACCGGAGGGGCCCTGCATCGGCTGGGCGAATACTATGCTGAGGCCCTGGTGGCGAGCGAGATGCCAGTAGATTGTCTCTTTGGCCCTGCTTACAAAGGAATTCCCCTGGTTTCTGCCACGGCAATAGCCATGGCAGAGCGACACCAACTCGATATACCTTATGGCTTCAATCGCAAGGAAGTGAAAGATCATGGTGAGGGCGGTATGCTCGTTGGGGCCGAACCCAGAGGAGACCTGGTCATCATTGAAGATGTCATTACAGCTGGTACAGCGATCCGGGAGGTAATGACCATGATGGAGAGCCTGGCCGTGAATGTCAGGGGTGTGATGGTAGCGATTGACCGGCAGGAGCGTGGAAAAGGAGACCTTTCTGCGATTCAGGAGATCGAAAGAGACTTTGATCTTAGCGTCGTGAGCATCGTCAATCTTGATGCTATTGTTCTGTACCTTGAGGAGAAAGACTCCTTTGGACTGGAACTTGAACAGATATCTACCTATCGATCTCATTATGGAATAGCATCTTAATCATGAAATGGCCTCGATATTTTCCGCTGGTGTTAGGGTTGGCCGCTGCGGTTCAGTTCAATACGGTTGCCGCCGAACTCTATCGATACAAAAATGAAGATGGGATCACAGTTCTCGACAGCCATGTACCTGCTCGTTATGTAAAAAATGGTTATACGATCTTGAGCCTGGATGGACGTATACTTGAGGTCGTACCGCGTGCGCTCAGTGATCGAGAAATCCGTGAACGTGATAGCAGATTAGCAGAGGAAGAACGAATTGCCCGGCAAAAGCGTGAACAGGAAGTTGCTGATCAAAACCTGAAGCGATTGTACGGCTCGCCAGAAGATGTTGTTCGTGCGAGGGACGCCAAGCTATCCAGCATTGATACTTTGATTAACACCCAGAAAGGAAATATCCAACGTCTGGAATCTTAAAAGCGTCAGCAGGAATCAGCTTTGGCAGAAATAGAACGTGCTGGTGGAACCATCGGTAAAGATAGATTGGTGCGAATTCAAACAATTGATACCAGAATTACGCAGATCGAAGTTGAAATAGACAAAAAGGCTAACGAGAAAGAAGCTTTGCTCATTTCGTATACCGCGGACTTGAATAGAGTCAAAGAACTTTACAATAAGTAGCCACCGATACTTGTTCAGTGCACATCTAGGGAACCTTCCTCTCAAATAATCCATTTCTAACGGCTTGCCATTGCAGATCCCACTGAGTTGTCGGTTTACGCAGGAAATCGCTTCGGACGTATTGACTAATGCGACCTTCAACCAGGGACAGCAATAGATTTGCAGCGACGGTCGGGTCCATCGAAATTTCTTGCTCGCTGCGCAGAGGCATTTCTCGAATAATCTGCCGCAATTGCGCTTCGATTCGGTCATACAATTGAGTAACTCGCTGCCGGAGTCGTTCGGTTTCTCCCGACAGGGGGTCACCCGTTAGAATTCTAGTAATACCGGGATTACGCTCACAGAAAGTGAGGATGAGTCCCAGAATCTTTTCGCAACGTCTCTCAGCGAGTTCTTCTTCTTTCATAATCTGCGAAATTCGGGAGAAAATCGTAGTTTCGATAAATTCAATGAGTGCTTCAAACATCTTCGCCTTGCTGGGGAAGTGTCGATAGAGGGCCGCTTCTGAAACACCAACATGACGTGCTAGCCCGGCAGTGGTAATTCGTCCACCCGGGCTTTGTTCCAGGATAGTAGCCAGCGATTGCAATATCTGTTCTTTGCGAGAAGGTTTGGCACCGGGTTCGGGTTCAGGCGTCGAAGATTGTAGTGAGGAGTCTGTCTCAGTGCTCATAAGTTCTTAATGCCCCTTTACCAAACTGTTGTACATCTGGTATCACCTGTTTGTAATAAGCGTACCGACGCCTTCGTCGGTCAATACTTCGAGTAGCACCGCATGCGCTACTCTGCCATCGATAATATGGGCGCTGGTTACACCGTTCTTTACCGCAGTCAGGGCACAATCAATTTTGGGCAGCATACCGCCCGTTATTGTCCCGTCTTTGACCAGGCGGTCCACTTCCTTTGAACTCAGTCCGGTGAGCAGATTGCCGCTTTTGTCTTGCAAGCCGGCTATATCGGTCAGGAGAATCAGCTTCTCAGCTCCCAGTTTTTCGGCGAGTTTGCCAGCCACCAGGTCAGCATTGATATTGTAGGTTTCACCATCTTCTCCGACGCCGATCGGGGCAATAACAGGAATAATATCGCTGCTGGTTAAGAGGTCGATAAGATTTCTGTTGATGTTAACGACTTCTCCCACATGCCCAATATCTATTATTTCGGGGGTTTGTAGCTCCGGTGAACTTCGTTCGATCAGCAATTTTTTGGCTTTAATCAAGGTCGCATCTTTGCCAGTAAGCCCCACCGCCTTGCCGCCACATTGGTTGATGAGATTGACGATTTCCTGGTTGATCGCCCCGCCAAGAACCATCTGTACAACATCCATGGTCCGACTGTCGGTTACCCTCATACCGTCCACAAATTTTGACTCGATTCCGAGTTCGTCGAGTAGTGCCCCTATTTGTGGACCCCCTCCGTGTACGATCACCGGGTTCAGGCCAACGAGCTTCATCAGGACAACATCTCGGGCAAAGCCAAACTTCAATTCATCTTCGATCATGGCATTGCCGCCATACTTGATGACCATTGTTTTGTTGGTAAAGCGCTGGATGTAAGGCAGCGCCTCGGTTAATACCTTGGCAATATTCATTGCGGAGTCTTTGGTCAAGGTCATATTTGTTCGCCTGCATCAACCTTGCTGGTGGATTGCCACTGGATCAAGGCCGCAATGTACATCACGGAGTCTTTAGTCAAGGTCATATTTGTTCGCCTGCATCAACCTTGCCGGGGGATTGCCACTGGATCAAGGCCGCAATGTACATCACGGAGTTTTTGGTCAAGGTCATATTTGTTACTCGAAATCCAGATCTTCCTGGACCTCCTGTAGCAATTCCCTGAAGGCGGCCTTGATATCATCCAGAGATTCATGGTTGTCCGCTTCAAATCGAAGCGTCAGTGCAGCCTCCGTATTGGACGCTCTTATCAGTCCCCAGCCATCAGTAAAATCGATGCGAAGCCCATCTACGGTCGTCAGGCTGGCATCTTCAAAATCAGCTGCTGCTACCAGCGAATCCACTAGCGCGAACTTCTTGTCATCTTCAACACGAATGCGAATTTCGGGTGTGACAACGCTGACGGGAAACTCCTTCAACAGCTCGCTCAAGCCTGCTTCCTGGGAGCCGACAATCTCCAGTAACCGCGCTGCGGAATATAGACCGTCGTCAAACCCAAACCATCTTTCCGAAAAGCATATGTGGCCAGCCAACTCGCCACCCAGCAGGGCACCGGTTTCGTTGATTTTCTGCTTGATATACGTGTGGCCACTTCGGCAAAGGATGGGGCGACCACCAAATCCGCTAATGACACTGTTCAGGTGTCGCGTACATTTAACATCGTAGACAACGTCGGATCCTGGGTTTCGCGAGACAATATCTTTGGCAAAGAGCATGAGCAGCCTGTCCGGCAAAATGATTTCACCTTCTGCGGTAACGGCAACCAATCTATCGCCGTCACCATCCAGACCGATACCAAGATCGGCTCCCTGGGATTGAACCGTCAACACCAGGTCTTCCAGATTTTCGAGTTGGGTTGGATCCGGAGGATGGTTTGGGAAACTACCGTCTACCTCACAGTAGAGGGGTATGGCTTCACAACCAAGTGAATCAAGCAATTCCGGTGCAATAGAACCAGCAATACCATTGGCACAATCGATAACGACTTTGAGTTGTTGTGCCACGACCACGTCGTCCACAATCGCGTCCATATAGTCCTGGGTAAAGTCAGCTGCGCTCTCACTGCCTTCACCCAAAGAGAAGTTGTTGTCCTGTATTCGCGTAAACAGGGACCTGATCTCAGTGTCGATGAGAGTATTGCCGTCGAGGACAATCTTGAATCCGTTGTCATCAGGTGGATTATGCCCGCCAGTCACCATGACCCCACTTTGGGTATCTGAGTTATGAGTGGCGTAGTAAAGAACCGGTGTGGGAACCGCACCAATGTTGATTACATCTACTCCGCTCGCGGTGATTCCATCGATAAGGGCTTCAGCCAGGGCAGGACTGTATTCGCGGCCGTCGTAGCCGACCAGGAGACTTTGCTCTCCACGCTCGGTGGCTTCAGAGCCAATCGCAAGGCCAATTTGCCGTGTTATATCTTCACTCAAGGATTCACCGACCACACCGCGAATATCGTACGCGCGGAAAATATGCTCAACCTCAGAAATGTCAGTAACAGGCTTGCTGGGTTCATCAACAATTGTTTCAGTGTCGTTGACTTCAAGCTCTTCCTCTTCATCGACCATTTCAATATCGATCACCTCTTTCTTCGGAGTTGCCTTTTTGACTGTATCAGCACTTGTCGGTGCTTTGTCCATTGCCGGAGAGCGATCAATAAATTGTTTCAATTTGGAATCCTGGTCCGCGAATCCAGGCAGAGAGTAGTTAGCCTCCCCCTCATAGTTACCTTTGGCAATTCGCGCGATTTGACCGCCGAGCCTGGAGAGGTTCAATTGCACGGCCTTTGCGGTCTGTCCCGTTGCATAATAGATGCCGGCCAGCGTGACCAGAAGCATGACTAGACCGGGAATTACATAGATCACCAGAGCTAGCGGCGAACTCGTAGCCAGAGATGCTGAAGGCGAGTACGCAATTGTCCAGTTAGGGTTGTTGAGCGCTTGAAAATAGACAGCTTCGGATCCGCTGCCGCCAGTAATCGCAACGGTTTCTGCCGTTTCCACGCGTTTGACCAGATCCAGAGCGGTGTAGTTAAAAGGAGGAAACCCTTGATCGGTCTTCGCCTGGCCCATTGGTATTAATCGTACTCTTTCGGCAAAGGGTATGAGTGAAGCGATGCTTGTTTCTGTAGCGGTAAGGTTAGCACTTGACCCGTCAATGACGTCCAGAACCAGGCGACTAGTCGCTATCTTTAGGAGCTGCGTTTTGATTTGAGATTCTTTGATGTTGACCTGTTGAGCGATTTCCTTTGCCAGGACTTGACCGAGTGTGGACCGATGAGCGCTGTTGACGCCTGACTGCACGAGAAATATTGACAGGATAGTGGCGATCAGGAAGCCCAACGCTGCCAATGCCATTGGGATTATGCCAAAACTCGCGAAACTGCCCTGATGTTTTGCCACGCTGGCTCCTTAACTCTGCCCGGAAGAGCCAAACCCATTGGCTCCCCGTTGAGTGGATGAGAATTCGTTGACGATGGTAAATCTGGCCTGATGAACTGGCACAATGATCAGTTGTGCGATGCGGTCGCCGGGCTCGATGGTAAAGCTGCTATCGCCACGGTTCCATGCTGAAATCATGAGTTCACCTTGATAATCGGAATCTATCAGGCCAACCAGATTACCCAGCACAATGCCATGCTTGTGACCCAGTCCTGAGCGGGGCAGGATGAGCGCGGCAAACCCTGGATCTTCGATGTAGATCGCAAGACCCGTTGGGATAAGCGAAGTGGTGCCGGGTGCAAGCAATAAAGAATCATCCAGGCAAGCCCTTAGATCCATACCTGCTGAGCCCTCGGTAGAATAAGCAGGAAGTGCGATGGTATCGCCTATCTTGCTGCTGAGTATCTTGACCTGAAGCGCTTCCACTATTGTATCGCCGGTAACTGGTTGGCAATCAGTTCAACCAATTTTCGGGCAAGCGCGTCCTTGGACATTTTTGGTAGTGCCTCGTGTCGATCAGCTGTGATGACGGTTGTCTGATTGTCATCAGAATTAAACCCGATTGTGGAATCTGCCACGTTGTTGGCAATGATCATATCGAGATTCTTTGATTTTAGTTTGGCTGTTGCATACTCAACCAGGTTTTCAGTTTCGGCGGCGAAACCGACGGTAAAAGGTCGCCGTTCCAGATTGGCCACGGTTTTCAGAATATCCACGTTTTGAACAAGTTCCAGATTCAAAATGTCTGTATCTGTCTTTTTGATCTTCTGGTCGAAGGATCGCACAGGACGATAATCAGCGACCGCAGCGACGCCAATGAAAATGTCGGCGTCAACGATGCTTGAAAGAACGGCATCAAGCATGTCCTGCGCGGATTCAATGGCTATGACTTCTGCGCGGTCGGGTGGCTCTATTTGGGTGGGTCCGGTAATAAGAGAGACACGAGCGCCTGCATCAAGTGCGGCCTGTGTAAGGGCGTAACCCTGTTTGCCGGAACTGTGATTGCTGATGTATCTCACGGGGTCGATCGCTTCACGAGTCGGTCCTGCCGTGATCACCACGTGTTTTCCGGTGAGTAGGCCAACGTCAAAAACAGCAACGATTGCTGTGACAATTTCAGGCACTTCCATCAGGCGACCCGCGCCCACCTCGCCGCAGGCCTGTAGACCCTCGTCTGGTTCTAAAATGATAACGCTCGCCTGTTTCAGGCTTTCCACGTTCGTCTGTGTGCTTGATTTAGACCACATCGCCTGGTTCATCGCAGGGGCGATTGCCATTTTACAGTCGGCGGCAAGACAGATGGTGGTGAGCAAATCATCGCCCTGACCGCTGGCGAACCGGGCGATGAAGTCGGCGGTTGCTGGCGCTATCATTATGATATCTGCCCATCTGGCTAATTCAATATGACCCATCACTGATTCAGTGTTGGCATCCAGCAGATCCAAATGTACCGGGTGATTCGACAATGCCTGCATAGTAAGCGGTGTGATGAATTCCTGGGCGGCCTCGGTCATCACCACGCGAACGTCAGCACCCTCATCCTGAAATCTCCTGACGAGATCGGCACTTTTGTAAGCAGCAATACCACCGGTCACTCCCAGCAGAATTCGTTTATTCGTAAGGCGATTCACAGCAATTCTTCCACACCGACTATGGCGATTGAACGGTAAATTAATGATCACTTGGCTTGCCAACGAGGATGCCGAATTCGTTGATCAGTATCAGCGATATCCTGCATCCTACCTGTGGAAACAAAGGTTAGCATAGCTTTACATGGAAGTGGTTACTCACTAATCAGGACACGGTCAAGCCAATGATGCCTCGTGAAAAACTGTTAGCAAAAGGACCGGAATTTCTCACAGATTCGGAGCTATTGGCCATTTCCCTTCGAACCGGGGTGCGAGGTATGAACGTTTTAGCACTCTCGGAGCATCTGCTCGATAGATTCGACGGTTTACGGGGTTTGATGCAAGCGCCAGCTGAGGAAGTGATGCTTTGCCCCGGTATTGGTGTTGCCAAGTACGCAGAAATAGCCGCGGTGCTCGAAATTTCAAAGCGCTACCTCGAGCAGGGCATTAAGCGCGGTGAATGCATCGATGACCCCAGTGTCACCAAACAATTTCTGAAGTTAAAGATGCTCAGCTATACCAGAGAGGTATTTGCCTGCCTGTTTCTCGATAACCAGCATCGCCTCATCTGTTATGAAGAAATGTTTTTTGGCACGATAGATGGAGCCAGTGTGCACCCGAGGGAAGTGGTAAAACGCACGCTCTTTCACAATGCGGCGGCCATCATTTTTGCCCATAATCATCCTTCGGGTGTCTCGGAGCCTTCCCAGGCCGACCGGAGGATTACCGAACGGCTGAAGGCTGCCTTGTCACTGGTAGACGTGAGAGTCCTGGATCACATGGTAATCGGCGATGCCGAGGTGACTTCATTCGCTGAGAGGGGTTTGTTGTAACGGCGTCGCCAGGCCTTTTAGTTGAAGTCATTAAGGCCTTCTGGTATAAAGCACGGCTCTCACGTAACCGCAATTGGCGCACTAGCGTGTCCAACCGGTAAATCACTGAAATATAAGGTAAATGACATGTCCAGAGAATGTCAGGTAACAGGCAAACGGCCTGTTAGCGGAAACAACGTCTCTCACGCCAATAACAAGACCAAACGTCGGTTTCTTCCGAATATTCATGATCACCGGTTTTGGCTCGAGAGCGAGAACCGATTTGTAAAATTGCGGGTTTCAGCCAAAGGCATGAGGATTATCGACAAGCTTGGTATCGATAAAGTGGTCAGCGATATTCGAGCAAACGGACAAAAGGTCTAAACGATGAGAGAAAAAATAAAACTGGTTTCATCTGCGGGTACAGGTCACTACTACACAACCAGCAAGAACAAGCGAACCATGCCAGACAAGATGGAGATCAAAAAATTTGATCCCGTGGTTCGCAAGCACGTCATGTACAAAGAAGCCAAGATCAAATAAGTTGTGCGCTCATTATTGAGCGGCACGTTTTTCTCTCCGGGTTTCGGCCACATGCCAGTCGTTGCCCAGGTTCTGGTTCTGTCAGCGCCAGCGTTTCTTGACCATCTGTGCTCTGGTTATGCCTGAGCTCCCAGAAGTTGAAACAACCCGTCGGGGTATTGAGCCCCATGTCATCGGAAAAACCATCGACCGTGTCCTGGTTAGACAGTCCAGTCTCCGCTGGCCAGTATCACCCGAGCTGTCTCAGGTACTCACAGGAAATCGAATAGGCCAGGTCAATCGGCGGGCCAAGTATTTGCTGTTTACGACTGACAGTGGTCGAATGATGGTGCATCTGGGTATGTCAGGCAGTCTTCGGATCACTGATCGTGACAGTAGCGTGAGGAAGCACGACCACATCGATATCACCTTCCGCGATGGGACAATTCTCAGATACCATGATCCACGACGCTTCGGCTCAGTTTTCTGGCTACCCGGCACATCATCTCATGTGTTAATCGATGATCTTGGGCCAGAGCCACTGTCGACAGAGTTTAGTGGTGATTACCTGTTTAAACTCTCAAGAGGCCGCAAAGTGGCGGTTAAGTTGTTGATTATGAACAGCAAGGTGGTAGTAGGTGTGGGCAATATCTATGCAAATGAAGCTCTGCATCTGGCGGGTATCAGACCAGAGCGTGTGGCCTCCGGTATTTCCAGGGCTCGCTATAACCGGCTTGCCGACAAGATCCGGCAGGTGCTCAATGACGCCATCGCATCAGGCGGCACAACCCTTCGGGATTTTGTCCACGAAGATGGCTCCCCCGGCTATTTCAAGCAGAGCCTGACAGTTTACGGTCGAGGCGGCGAGCCCTGTCTTAACTGTGGTACCCGTCTCACGGAAACACGACTTGGAAATCGGGCAACCGTTTGCTGTAAAAAATGCCAGCGCTAAGGAACCTCTGGTGGGAATGCCGCATCACTTTTTTCGCGATGACTGAGTTGAACCCGTACTCAAATCTCCGTGCGAGTTCGCCTTGCCTTCACGAAAAAAGTGATGCTTCACTCCGACATCAATCAGAGCTTCCCTAAACGATTTGTTTATTCTTAAGTGCTAATGCCACCGCAGGATGAACAAACTCCGTAATATCGCCGCCGTAGCCGGCAATCTGTCTTATGAGTGATGAGGAAATGTAGGAATTTGTCTCAGATGGCGCCAGAAACACCGTTTCGATCTTTGGCTGCAGTGCCCGGTTCATGTTGAGCATCTGGAATTCATAGTCAAAGTCCGTGACCGTTCTGATCCCTTTCAGGATAACTGATGCGCCTATCTCTTTGGCGAAATCGACTGTCAGCGTGTTGAAGCCGCACACTTCCGAATTTTTAATGTGAGACAGGGCTTCGCGTGCCAGGTTGACTCTGAGTTCAAGTTCGCTGGGAGACTTTTGGGGGCTTGTGGCAATACCGAGTATCACGTGATCGAACAAGCTTGCGGCTCTTTCTACCAGGTCGGCATGCCCATTGTGGATGGGGTTAAAAGTACCTGGGTATAGGACGGTTGTCATCTGCTTGTTGTTCTCTTGGTGGCGAAGGGCGCCATCATACAGAGGGGGTTACAGCGATTTCAACCGGTAATGCACAAGTAATAGTAGACGGAACCCGCGGATTTCTGCCGATGAATTTTCCATTGCGCGGGAAGTTGTTCCACGGCGATCGGTCTACCTGATTCCAGGTACACATAACCTTCGAGTATATGCCTGCTGGCAATCAGTCTGGATACGGTCATCAATTCGTTGTTGGCGAACGGCGGATCAACGAAAATGACGTCGAATTTCTGGTTACACAGGGCAAGCCAGTCAAGTGTATGCGCCTTTTTGATTTGAAAGCTGGATTCATCTGCGCCTAGTTGATGCAGGTTTTGTTCTATTTCAGATACTGTAGCTGTGTCATTCTCGATCATAGTTACGTGTCTGGCGCCCCGGGATAAAGCCTCCATGGAAAGAACACCCGTCCCGGCATATAGATCAAGACAGCTGGCCCCAGTGATTTCATGCATCAGCCAGTTAAAGACTGTTTCACGAATTCGGCTGCCTGTTGGTCGAATTTGGTCATTATTCGGGAAAGTGACTTTGCGGCCGCGCCATTTTCCACCGATAATCCGCAAGGTACGATCTTGTTTCATGAAACTTCACCTCGGCGCAGGCCGATCCGGAAAAGGAAGTAACTCACCAATGTCAGCTAATGTTGCAGATGCCAATACACAAGACAAGGGCAGTATGTTTGCCCGGCTAAAAAATGGATTGGGAAAGACCCGGTCCAGGTTCTCGGAAGGGCTGCAAAGTGTTTTCCTGGGTGAAAAAGTCATTGATGACGACTTGCTCGAGGAACTGGAGACTATTTTACTGACTTCTGATGTGGGTGTCGGAGCAACCGAGAAGATTCTCAAAGGCCTCGCAAAAAAAATCGCCCGCAATGAACTGCGTAATAGCCAGGCAGTACGCCAGCACCTTCTGGATGCTCTGACTGGAATTCTTAAGCCCGTTGAGATCCCTTTGAATATTGAAGGGGGAAAACCATTTGTCATTATGATGGTGGGGGTCAACGGTGTTGGCAAGACGACGACCATAGGGAAGTTGGCCAAACGTCTTCAACAAGAGGGTAGATCGGTGATGTTGGCGGCAGGTGACACCTTCAGAGCGGCAGCGGTTGATCAACTCAAAGTCTGGGGAGAAAGGAACAAAGTGCCGGTGATCGCTCAGGAAACAGGCGCTGATAGTGCTTCAGTTATTTACGATGCGCTGGCGGCGGCGAAAGCCAGGGACATTGACGTGCTCATTGCTGACACGGCGGGTCGACTACAAAACAAAAAGAATCTGATGGATGAGTTAACGAAGATTACCAGAGTACTTGGTAAGCTCGATGAAACGGCACCCCATGAGGTCGTCCTGGTACTGGATGCAGGGACTGGTCAAAATGCCATATCCCAGGCTGAAAAGTTTCTTGAGTCCGTAGACGTCACAGGGCTGGTGTTGACAAAGCTGGACGGCACCGCAAAGGGAGGTGTGATATTCGCTTTGGCACAAGAGTTCAATATTCCCATCAGATTTGTTGGTGTAGGCGAACAGATCGATGACCTTCGACCTTTCTGCGCTGAGGATTTTGTTAGTGCCCTCATCGAATAGATGAGTTCGAAAGAACCTATTAGTAAACAGAGCCTCTAAATTACAATGATTCGATTTGATGATGTCAGCAAGCGTTATGAGGGAAGTTCCGACGCCCTGTCCCACGTTAGCTTTGATCTAGCCGACGGTGAGATGGCGTTTCTTACGGGCCATTCCGGTGCCGGTAAAAGTACCTTGATGAAACTCATCATACTGATGGAGAGGGCCAGTCGAGGGCAGGTTATCGTTAATGGTACAAACCTGAACAGAGTCACAAGAAGACAGATTCCTGCGGTGCGACGCGATATCGGTGTGGTGTTTCAAAATCATCAGCTCCTGTTTGATCGCAATGTTTTCGATAATGTCGCGTTGCCGCTGACCATTGCAGGCTTTTCACCCAGGGAAGTCGGTAGACGTGTTCGTGCTGCCTTGTCCAAAGTAGGCCTGTCAGATAAAGAGAAGAAATTTCCTGTCGCACTATCTGGCGGTGAACAACAGCGTGTGGGAATAGCCCGAGCAGTCGTTAACAAACCCCCGCTTCTTCTGGCGGACGAACCAACGGGTAACCTGGATCCCGAACTTTCAACCGAAGTGATGGATTTGTTCCTCTGGTTTAATCAGGTTGGCGTCAGTGTGTTGATAGCGACTCATGACCTGGATCTGGTTAAGCGCATGGCTCGTCGGGAATTGGTGTTACGACAAGGTCAACTTGTCGGCGGTGAAGATTGATGAACGTGACGGGCGCAACCGCAGCGACTACCAGGCGGAGAGATCAACTGATGGCCTGGATTGCCCATCACCAGAGAATATCCCTATCCACTTTGGTTGAACTGCTCAAGAACCCCCTCGGGAGTCTAATGACTTGGCTTGTGATCGGAATCGCTTTGGGTCTACCGGCTATTTTGTATGTTGTTCTCCAAAATGTGTCGAATGTGAGTGGTGACTGGGGCGGAAAACCAAGAGTTAGCCTATTCCTGAGCGAAAGCGTGAGTGTCCATGATGCGCAGACACTCTCGCAAAAAATTACGCTCCAGGCTGGCGTGGCCCAGGTGCGTTTCATCTCCGCAGATGATGCCTTGCTGGAATTTCAGCACAGATCGGGTTTTGGTGAAGTACTCAGAACGCTTGATAAGAACCCGCTGCCGCATGTAGTAGAGGTGATGGCCACAGAAAAAGATCCATTGAACCTTTCGTTGCTCATTTCGGGTTGGGAGAGTGACCCAAGGGTTGAACGTGTATCAGTTGATTTACAATGGCTGGAGCGGCTGTTTGCGATTCTGTTATTTGCAGAAAGGCTGGTCACAGCCCTGACGGTGGTACTTTGCCTGGGTTTGATGCTTATCATGGGCAATACCATTTCCCTGGCGATTGAGAATCGACGACAGGAAATTGAAGTCGTCAAACTTGTTGGCGGCACCGACGGATTTGTGCGTCGGCCGTTTCTTTATCTGGGATTCTGGTACGGGCTGGGCGGAGCAGTATTTGCTTGTCTGTTGCTGGAGATCAGCCTGCTTTTTCTTTCTGCACCGGTCGAGCTGCTTGCCCAGAGTTATCGGGATGATTTTGTGTTGCAGGGTCCTGGTTGGGCTGGTATCTTTGCGCTAATCGGCCTGGGCTCAGTGTTGGGGGTCATCGGATCTGCGCTCGCTGTCTCCAGGCATCTCGCTGATATTGAGCCGTCCTAGGGAACTTCTGATTAAAGTCTTTTTCCGCGATGACCGCGTTGAACCCGTACTCAAAAAATCCTGAATTTAAGGCGTATTCACGATTTTTCTCCGTGCGAGTTCGCTTTGTCCTCACGAAAAAATCCAATTAATCAGAGGTTCCCCTAGCGTCCTCGGTTGGCCATTAGCAGTCTGTCTAATGGAGTGCTAGAATTCGCGGCCCTGGAAAACACAAGCTAATTCCGCTCAACATCCATGATTTACGAAACCTATGTCTAAAGAAATCGTGCAGCAACTCGCGCTCTCGCCTGGCGCAAATCTCGAAGCCTATGTTCAGGCGGTCAACGGGATTGCCATGCTCAGCGTCGAAGAGGAGCGAGCCCTGGCTCAGCAATTGTTTCAAGAGGGAGACCTGGATTCCGCACGTTTGTTAGTAATGGCTCACTTACGTTTTGTGGTATACGTAGCAAGATCTTACTCCGGTTATGGCTTGTCAGAAGCGGACCTGATCCAGGAAGGCAATGTGGGCCTGATGAAGGCAGTGAAACGATTTGACCCTGAATATGGGGTTCGTTTGGTGTCATTTGCCGTGCATTGGATAAAGGCAGAAATGCATGAGTTCATATTGAAAAACTGGCGTATTGTGAAAATTGCCACGACCAAACCCCAGCGGAAGCTGTTTTTCAACCTGCGTAGAGCAAAGAAGCGACTAGGCTGGATGAATGAGACTGAAGTACGCGACGTTGCCCGGGAACTGGGTGTAAAGCCGGAAGACGTCCGCCAGATGGAAACCAGGCTGTCCGCGCACGATGAGGCTTTTGAACTCGATGTCGGCGATGATGACGGTTATGCACCAGCCCAGTATCTGGCAGATGCTGAGACTGACCCGGCGTTCATCGCAGAAACCGACAACCATGTCGACTTGCAACGCAAGAAGCTTGCCCAGGCCTTCAAACAATTGGATGTACGAGCGCGTGAAATTATCCAGCGTCGTTGGCTGTCAGACAAAAAAGCTACGCTTCACGAACTCGCAGATCGGTTCAACATTTCAGCCGAGCGAGTACGTCAACTCGAAACCAATGCCCTGAAAAAACTCAAATTGAGTTTTTTGTAACCCGACCATGATAGTCAAAGTAGCGGTCGTTTTTGCTGCGTTCAGTGGTGCGCTTGCCGTTACCCTGGGTGCGTTTGGTGCGCATGGGTTGCGCGGCAAGATCGAACCTCGTCTTATGGAAACTTTCCAGACGGCCGTCGAGTATCAAATGATTCATTCGGTAGCATTGCTCATGGTGGCGTTGATGATCAGCCATTTCGGCCGTACCCTGGCATTGGATATCAGTATTTATGCGTTTATCGGGGGAATTATTCTATTTTCCGGCAGCCTTTATGGCCTGGCGCTGACAGAGCTCCGCTGGCTGGGTCCAGTAACGCCGTTGGGCGGCTTGTTCTTTATCGCTGGTTGGCTGGCGTTGGCCGTGGGTGGCCTGCAGCAAATTGACTGATCGATTGCGAGCGATTAAGTCATTTGTTCTAAGGCAGGGAAGACTAACGCCCGGCCAGGCTAAGGCCCTTGAGATCCTGTGGCCGGATTTTGGACTCAGGATTGCCGATGGCGTCATCAATCCCGCTCAAATATTCGACAATGATTCACCCATCTGCCTGGAGGTTGGTTTTGGTATGGGCGACTCCCTTGCTGAGCAGGCAAGACTAAACCCGGATCTGAACTACATCGGCATAGAAGTCCACAGGCCCGGAGTGGGTCATCTATTAAGGTTGGTGCAGGTCCATGGGCTCAGTAATGTTCGCGTATACGCAGAAGATAGCGTAGAAGTCTTGAGCGAGGTGATCCCGGATGCCAGCCTCGCACTCATCCAATTGTTCTTCCCTGACCCATGGCACAAGAAACGGCACCACAAAAGACGTCTGATCAATGAGAGGTTCATCCAAGTGCTCATCTCAAAGATGGCGCCAGCGGCTTTGATTCACATAGCGACAGATTGGCGTCCCTACGCTAAAGAAATAGTCGAATTGTTTAGCTCCCTGCAAGCATTTGAACCGGAAACTGCCCCGAACAGACCCAGTACGAAATTTGAGAAGCGGGGCATAAAATTGGGTCATGAGATCTGTGATCTTGCCTATCGGCTGGGGAACCTCTGACTAAGAGAATCCCCTAGCAGGCCGCTGAAAAAGCCCCTGTTGGCACAATTCGGCGTTGAAAATTGCTCGTGCGCGAGTCCGATCAAGATGCTCATTTACTGCGTGTAAACTCCGCTCTTTCAGCAATTTTCGCCTTGCCTTGCACCGGAACATTTTCAGCAGCCTGCTAGTCGGCCAGAACTAGCAGGTCATTGAGAAACTGCCGTCCAAGAGGTGTCGGTGTGATCCCATCTTCTACCCCCTGTTCGATCAATCCTTTAGACAGAGCCCTTCGAACGAATGGCTCCAAATCCTCTCTCGAGTTGCCTGTCCTGACCTCGAACAGATCGTAGGTAAATCCAGTGTTGAGCCGAAGTGCATTCATGAGAAATTCCAGATTCGTTTCGCACGCTGGAACCTCTATTCGTTTACCGATGGGATTGTTCAGGTAGTCCTTCGGCACTCGAGATTTGGTTGTCCTGGTTATTCCATTGCCATGGGTGATTTTACCGTGGGCCCCCGCACCCAGGCCTATGTAGTCGCCGAACTGCCAGTAATTCATGTTGTGGATAGACGCCTGCCCGGATCTGGCATAGGCAGATACCTCGTACTGCCGGAACCCTGCCCCCTGCAATAGCGAGGCACCGGATTCCTGGATATTTTCGAGTTCAGCTTCCGGCGGCAGCACCGGTGGATAGCGGTAGAACACGGTATTAGGTTCGATGGTGAGTTGATACCAGGAAATATGTTCCGGGGCGAGTTCAACGGCTGATTGCAGATCTTCCAACGCATGATCGACTGACTGACCGGGCAGGCCGTGCATCAGATCCAGGTTAATACGTTCAAAGCCCGCTTCTCGCGCGCCTCGAAAAGACGTAAGGATGTCCCCTGGATTGTGAATCCTGCCGAGGGACTGCAAGTAACTGGCAGAAAAACTTTGGGCGCCGATACTTATACGATTTACCCCCGCTTCGCGGTAACCGCAAAAATTTTCCTGATCAAATGTTCCGGGATTTGCCTCCATGGTTATTTCGATATCATCGAAATGAAAATAGGACCTGATCGAAGACAGGAGATCAGATATTGCCCTGGGTGAAAACAAGCTGGGTGTGCCTCCCCCCATAAAAATAGATGTCAGTGCCCTTCTGTCATCAAGTTCAAGTTCGGCTTCGAGATCGGTAACAAGCGTTTTGACATATTGGGCCTCAGGAATATCACCGACGGCCTCGTGTGAGTTGAAATCACAGTATGGGCACTTTCGTACGCACCAGGGGAAATGTATATATAGACTAAGAGGGGTATTGTTCATCGAGTTTCTTCGCGAGTGATCGGAGGGCCAGGCCCCGATGACTTATTGCATTCTTTTCTCCAGGCGATAGTTGCGCCGCTGTTTTTGATTGCTCTGGTAAAAAGAAAATCGGGTCGTATCCAAATCCCTGGTCCCCTTGTTCATTAATCGAGATTTCACCAGACCATCGACCCTGGGTGATCAGTGGAACTGGATCGTTTTCGGACGCGACATACACCAGTACACAATGAAAAGCCGCCTTTCTATTTTTAATGCCATCCATTTCTGCTAATAGTTTCAAGATGTTGCTACGGTCAGTGGCATGGGTACCGGCAAACCTGGCGGAATGGATGCCAGGGCGTCCACCAAGGGCGTCTACACACAGTCCTGAATCGTCTGCCAGTGCAGGCATACCTGTTAATCGAGTGGCGTTTTTTGCCTTGATCAGTGCATTTTCGACGAAGCTTGTGCCCGTTTCCTCCGGTGATTCGACGCCCAGTTCTGACTGCAGTACGATTTCGAACTGACCGGGCAGTCGCTTTGATATCTCATCAGCCTTGTGCTGGTTAGAAGTGGCGATCACTAACTGCATTAGTCGTAGCGCCTGAGAAAACGAATGGGTACAGACAGGTCGTCTTCCAGCGTGACTTCTATTTCGAATTTGAGAATATCTTGTTCCAGCGATAGATGGTTGGCGAGATAATAAATCGCTTCAGCCTCGCGCACTTCATCGAATTTGAGTTCAAACCGTTGGTTGAGCAGGTTGATGACCTGTCCCTTGATCCTCACGGCCACGGGTTTATCTTGTTTGCGTGCGGATATGTTGAGCACGATTCGGTTTTTTGCCCGCACAATATTATGGGCCGCAGCGACTTGCCCAGGGATGATGGTGCTGGAAAATGTGGTGAAGTGAATTCTGTAGTCTCCAGCATCCACGTACTGGGCTGCGGAAGCACCCATCGCAAAAATTGAGATCAATACTGCGAGCAAGCCTCGGAGAGACATCGAATAGTGATTCGCACGGGCTTTCATGTGACCTTCAAAGGCCCAGGATCAGGCCCTGAGGGATACCCAGTAAGTGGGCAAGTGGCTGAACAACCAGATAAGTGTCGATCAGCGTGATAGCAACAAAAACAAGAATGATTGAAAAATCCAGGCCTCCCATGGGTGGTAACAGTTTCCGTGCAGGGGCGCAGATTGGTTCGGTCAGTTGATGAACCAATGCCATGGCGGGATGGTTGGAATGAGGCGCGATCCAGCTGGAAATGACCATGACGATCAATGCAAAGAAGTAAATGTCGAAGATGCTGGAGACTAGCCCCACCATCGACCAGGCAATATACACGGGATGAAACAGGTAGCCTCCCTTCAATAACATCACCAATGCGATTGCCAATATTTGGAACACCAGGGCAACGAGCAGTGTGGCGAAATCCACGCCTCTGACTGTCGGTATCACTTTTTTCAAAGGCTTGATGGGCAGGTCGGTAACCTTGACGATCGCCTGGCAAATTGGATTGTAAAAGTCGACTTTGGACACCTGCATCAAAAAACGCAGAAGGATCAAAATGAGATAAAGTCCCGCAAAAGTCTGGATCAGGAAGACGCTGGCATCTGCAAAGTTTTCAGTCATTGAATCGATCCTAATAAAATCGGGGGGATTATAGGCTATTTAACCCCATAGGCGTTGAGAACTAAGGAACCTCTGATTAAAGTCGGAATGCCGCATCACTTTTTCCGCGATGACCGCGTAGAACCCGTGCTCAAATCTCCGTGCGAGTTATCAGAGCGTCCCTAACCCTTTGATAACTCGATCGAACGAATTCGGGCGGCCCTGACTGCGTCGGATACAATCGTTACGTAGTTACAGGACTGAAGGTGTTCGATGGCGGCCTGTGTTGTTCCACCTGGTGATGTCACCTGTTCTCTGAGTGCCTGCGGATTTAAAGGACTCTCGATGGCCATTTTTGCTGCACCGAGCGCTGTCTGTAGAACGAGCTGCTGCGCAACTTCGCTGCTTAATCCTTCAGAGATTCCTGCGTTGATCATCGATTCCATCATCAGGAAAAAATATGCGGGGCCGCTACCCGAGATTGCAGTCACGGCATCGAGGTCAGCCTCTTGTTCTACCCATAGCGTCTGGCCAACAGCACCCAGAACTTCTTCCGCCATTGCTTTTTGCCTGGCAGTCACTGCAGCACTGGCGTACATGGCTGTCATCCCCGCCTGGACCAGTGCCGGAGTATTGGGCATGCAACGAACCAGGGCTGTATTTTCCGGTAACTTGTCCAGGATGCTGGTGACTGTGATGCCAGCTGCAACGCTTATAACCAGCTGATTGCCAAACGATGACGAAATACTCTCGATCACTGTGAGAACGACATTGGGCTTAACGCAAAGCATGACGATATCAACGCCAGCGATGGCATCCTCGTTGGAATCTGCAGGCCGAAGTCCTAGCGAGGAGGCTTTTTCGCGGCAGACCTCGGACGGATCATAGGTAGTGAGATTGTTGACGCCGAATCCATTTTCAATAAGTCCACCCATGATGGCTTGGGCAATATTGCCAGCGCCGAGAAATGCAATTGATGACATAGAGATAGTCGTTTCCTATTTAACGGTTGTTGTTCGCGGCCCAAATATAGCAGTACCAATTCTAATCCATGTGGCACCCTCGCTGATGGCGATGGGATAATCGCTTGTCATCCCCATCGACAATTGATCAAAGTTGGGAAGACCAAAGCTGGCGCTTATGTCGTCCTTGAGTTCTCGGAGTGTCCTAAAACAATTTCGCTCCGCCCCTGGGTCCTGTGAAGCCTCTGGAATGGTCATCAATCCGCGCAGTTTAACCCCCTTGAATTTAGCTGTTTTCGACACGAGTTCCGATAGCTGTTCTGGAGCGACCCCTGACTTCTGTTGTTCCCCTGAAACATTCACCTGAATAAGCATGTTGAGAGGTCCCAGGGTGGGATCGCGTTGGTCTGAAAGGCGGCGAGCGATCTTCTCGGACGCGACAGAATGAACCCAGCTGAAATGATTGGCGATATCCTTGGTTTTGTTGCTTTGTATGGAGCCAATGAAGTGCCAGCTTACATCGGGAATGGCGGCGACCTTGGCAAGAGCCTCCTGGAGGTAGTTTTCACCCAGGTCCCGTTGACCTGCATCCAGCGCGGATCGCACTGAAGCGATGTCCTGGGTCTTGCTGACTGCCAATAGATTGACGCTAGCGGGATCTCTACCGGTATTTTTGCAGGCAATGTTGATCTGTGCCCGAACCTTGTTGAGTCGAGTGGCAATGTTGTTCATAGGATTCTGAGGAACGTCTGATTGCCGTATCATTATTTTCGCCATAACTCTGTCAGAGTCGTGATCATACTCCGCTCGGTTCTTCCTCGTTGTAGCTAAAGTGCTATAACCAATGTGTTCTGACAAAAATACCCCGTTAATCAGAGGTTCCCTAAGTAATTTGGTTAGTTCAAGTTTACTTTGGTGCCGAATAAAAGCCATTAACCGGATTACACGCCTACCGATTCCACTGGTCGCTCCTCTCGACGCGTTTTTATTGCGCCGCTGGCGCTATACCGCTCGCCGTAGGCGCTTCCTGCAGATTGCAGGTTGCAGAGGTATACTGCTGTTCGTGCGTGCAGTTGTTTGTGCTGCCAACACTTTGAGGACACTAGTATGGATATAACTGAGTTATTGGCATTTAGTGAAAAGCAGGGTGCTTCTGATCTGCATTTGTCTGCAGGCTTACCCCCGATGATTCGAGTTGATGGCGATATCCGCCGGATAAACCTTCCGGCGCTGGATCACAAGGAAGTGCATTCGTTGATCTATGAAATCATGAATGACAAGCAGCGAAAGGACTATGAAGAATTTTTTGAGTGTGATTTTTCGTTTGAAGTCCCTGGTGTTGCGCGCTTCAGGGTTAATGCGTTTAATCACAATCGCGGCTCAGGCGGTGTATTTAGAACCATCCCTTCAAAGGTGCTTACGATGGATGACCTTGGGATGGGAGACGTGTTCAGACAAATTGCAGAAATACCGCGAGGCCTGGTGACGGTCACTGGCCCAACCGGTTCAGGCAAGAGCACAACCCTCGCGGCGATGGTCGACTACATCAACAATTCGCGCTATGAGCACATTCTGACGGTAGAAGACCCGATAGAATTTGTTCACGAAAGCAAGAAATGCCTGGTCAACCAGCGTGAGGTTCATCGGGACACCCTGGGATTTAATGAGGCGTTAAGGTCTGCTCTTCGCGAAGATCCGGATATTATTCTGGTGGGTGAAATGAGGGATCTGGAGACGATCAGGTTGGCATTGGAAGCGGCAGAAACGGGTCACATGGTTTTCGGAACCTTACATACTTCCTCTGCCGCGAAAACGATCGACCGTGTGATTGATGTGTTCCCTGCTGCCGAGAAGTCCATGGTGCGTTCAATGTTGTCGGAATCGCTTGCGGCGGTTGTATCCCAGACCTTATTGAAAAAAATAGGCGGAGGAAGGGTCGCGGCACACGAAATCATGATGTGTACACCGGCTATCCGTAACCTGATTCGTGAGGATAAAGTTGCTCAAATGTATTCAGCCATTCAGACCGGTGGGCAGCTAGGCATGATAACACTTGATCAGACCTTGAAAGGTCTGGTCGAGAAAAACATCATTACCAAGGAAGATGCACGGGGAAAGGCGAAAATGCCTGACGATTTCAAGTAAATGGCGAACGAGGAAACCAGGGTGCGCAGTAGATGATTGATTTCGGTAAGTTGCTCAAGGTGGTTGTTGAACAGGGGGCATCGGACCTGTTTATCACTGCAGGATTGCCGCCTTCCATCAAGGTTAGTGGCAAAATGATGCCGATGTCGAAAACCGCACTGACTCCTGAGCAGGCAAAAGAGATGGTGCACGCGACCATGACAGAGGCGCAGATTCAGGAATTCGAGGCGGAACGTGAATGCAATTTTGCGATTCATTCTCCGATAGCAGGTCGATTCCGGGTGAGTGCTTTTTATCAAAGAAACTTTGCCGGTATGGTCTTGCGACGTATTGAATCAGAGATTCCCACGCTGGATCAGCTTCAGCTGCCAGCAGTCATCAAGAGTCTGGCGATGACGAAAAGAGGGCTCATTATTTTTGTGGGTGCAACGGGTACCGGCAAATCGACTTCCCTTGCGTCAATGATCGGTTATCGAAATGAGAATTCGAAAGGCCATATCATTACCATCGAGGATCCCATCGAATTCGTGCACGAGCACCGGGGCTGCATGGTGACCCAACGCGAGGTCGGTGTCGATACGCCCAGTTTTGAAATTGCCCTGAAAAATACGCTACGACAGGCCCCGGATGTCATTATGATCGGAGAAATTCGTACCCGGGAAACCATGGATTATGCGATCGCTTTTGCGGAAACAGGGCACCTCTGCCTCGCGACGTTACATGCAAACAATGCCAACCAGGCCCTGGACCGAATCATCAACTTCTTCCCTGCAGATCGGCAGAACCAGGTCTGGATGGATCTTTCTTTAAACCTCAGGGGGATGATAGCGCAGCAGCTGCTGGCAACGGTCGATGGTAAAGGAAGACGGGCTGCTATTGAAATCCTGATCAATACGCCCCTGGTCTCAGATATGATTCGCAAGGGTGACGTCCATGGGCTGAAAGAAATCATGAGCAAGTCCACCGAACAAGGCATGCAGACTTTTGATCAGGCCTTGTTCGAGTTGTTCCGGGCAGGGGACATCAGCTATGAATCTGCCATTGCCTCGGCCGATTCCGCCAACGACCTACGCCTGCTTATCAAGTTATCCGGGGGTGATTTACCGCAGGCACAGACCAGCGCTGCCCTGGCAGGATTGTCGCTTGAAGAATCTAACGAATAGCACGAGTGTCTATCATTCGGGCAGACATGATCAATCAAACGTTTCCTCGCGGTTTAGCCAGGTCTCCAGAATCAGTTTGGCGGCGATTGCATCAACCTGGCCCGAGAATTCCTTCGCTTCAAATGTTGAAAGTCGCTCGTCCATCATCTCGGCTCTAATGTGATAACGGCCGTTCAATCTGCGTGAAAATCGAGTCGCTGCCTTGGCCATGTCGCTCATTGTGTCATCCATGTTAAGAGGAAGGCCTACGACAAACACTTTTGGCTGCCATTCGGAGACGAGCTTATCCAATGCGTCCCAATCCGGGATGCCATCTTGAGCCCGGATGATGGTGAGTGCAGTGGCGGTAGATGTGAGACCCTGGCCAATTGATACGCCAATCTTGCTTGATCCAAAGTCGAACCCCATCGCCAGATCTGCCATCAGCCGTGGCCTGGATTGGGAGAGATTAGATTGAGATCAACGCCTATTGATCTGGCTGCCTCCACGGGTCGTTGCTCAAAGGGGGTCTCGAAAATGATCTCGTGCTGATACGGTGTCACCAGCCAGACGTCTTGCTTGATTTCATTGTCAAGCTGGCCCCCAGACCAACCGGCATATCCCAGTCCGGCGACTATGTCGTTCGGACCTTGCTGATTCGAGATTGCTTCGACCAGCTCCAGAGATGTTGATAGGGTGAGTTGGTCGTTGATGGCAACAGAGCCTTCAAATTTACAATCACTGCTATGCAAAAAAAACAGCCTGTTTTGTTCGACGGGTCCTGTCTCCAACAAGGTAATATCTACGTTGAACTCAATGTCGTGGTCGGCGAACAGTTCAGATAAATTCCCGTCCAAAGGCTTGTTGATGACCAGGCCAAAGGCACCTTTGTCGTTGTGCTCGATTAAAAGCGTGACCGAGTGTGAGAAGTAGTCACCTCTCATCGATGGCATCGAAACCAGGAACTGTCCGGACAAAGAAGAAGAATGTGACAAGCTAGTAACTCCTGAGAGATGCGTTTTTCCGGAACTGCCAGGTTCTGATAATTTCCAGCACGTCTGTCGATCGTCTCAACTCATCCGGGAATGGGGCGTAGGGTGCGCCGAGTCTTACGATTCGAACGGCTGCGTCATCCAGTACTTTGTGCCCGGATGATTCCAACAGTTCAATTTCTTTGAGTGATCCGCTGGGAAGTATGGCGACCATGAGTCTTAACGAGCCATACAGTTTTTTCTTTCTTGCCTGCGCTGGGTAGTTCAGGTTGCCGATACTTTCTATCTTTCTTCGCCATGAGTTTAGATAATAGGCATCTGCGCTGGAGGCGGTGGACAGGCTGGTTAAGCGCTTGATACGCGGGCGTTTCGCGTAGATTTGTCGCTGACGATCAAGTCTTGCCTCCAGGCTCGCAATCTCTAGAGCTCTGGTACGGAGTGATTTCTCACTCTCGAACTCGGTTTTCTGATGTGTCGAGTTTGCAAGCTCATTGTCCAGGGCAACCTGATGGTGAGTTTCCGAAGTGGTGGTCACCACAACCTGCCTGTCTTCCAGTGCCATTTGAGCGCGATTTTGTGGAAGATCTTCGCTCGTCTCGTGAATCTCGGTGTCCTGAAACTTCGAAGCCGTGGGCGTGGTCATGAGGGCCTTGTCTTGAAGCGTACCACTGCCGATCTGATTGAACTGCGCCAGGAAGTCAGCTTTGTCGGGACGATTCTTGCTTCGCTGTTGGGCCAGGGTCACCTCCATGGTGTGGGTGGATGGTTTACTGGTGACATAGGTAAAAGTGACGCCAAGAATTAGCGCCGCATGCAAGGCCACGGCCAGGAAAAGCGTGAAGCTCAGGCGATCGCCGGGTCCGATAGATGGGTCGAGTGTTGCCGGTGTAATGGCTGCCATCAGTCGAGCATTTCTTCACGCCATCGCATAGTGACATTCTCGTTACGACAAGTTGGGTTAATTTGATTACAAAATCTCGCGCTCAATGAACCGCATATAGTCACCGGCAATGTCCAGGTCAAAAGCCGAGTCCAACTCCCTGATACAGGTTGGGCAGGTCACGTTGATTTCCGTGAGATAGTCACCAATAACGTCTATACCCACAAAGTATAATCCCTTTTCTTTAAGGACGGGCCCGACTTGATTCGCAATAAATCGGTCCCGGTCGTTAAGTTCTCGACCAATACCGGTTCCACCTGCTGCCAGGTTTCCCCTGGTTTCACCTTTTTGCGGTAATCGGGCTAAGCCGTAGGGTACGGGTTCGCCGTTGATCAGCAGAATACGGGTATCTCCGCTGATGATTTCAGGTATGAATTTTTGTGCCATCGTCTGGACCTGACCGTTTTGGGTTAGCGTCTCGATAATGACAGAGAGGTTGTGTTCATCTGGTCCGGCACGAAATATTGATGTGCCTCCCATGCCGTCGAGTGGTTTATAGATGACATCGCCATGTTTCCGGTGAAAATCTTTAAGTTTTTGGGGATCTCGACTTACCAGATGAGGGGGGCAACAGTCGGGGAAACGGAGCGCGAACAATTTTTCATTACAATCTCTTATGCTGCCCGGGTTATTAAGTACTGGAACACCAGAATCTTGTACAATTTCAAGGAGATAGGTCGCGTAAATGTACTCCATGTCGAAAGGTGGGTCCTTTCGCATTAATACCAGATCGAAACTGTCAGCGGCTTCGGTTCTTTCGTCCTGCACTTCAAACCAGTTGTCCGAGTCATCTTTAAGGGTCACAATTTGGTGCGAAACTCTGACCTTGCCGTCTTCGATGAAGAGATCAGATTGGGTAAATACGGAAACCGTCCATTCTTTTTTCTGGGCAGCCAGCATCATGGCTAAGGTGCTGTCTTTCTTGGGGTTTATGGATTCGATGGGATCCATCAGTACCCCGATGTGAGTGCTCAAATTATCTACCCTCTTGGCTCCTCGTTCGTAATATGCAAGCATCTAAACGATTGCTGTAACCTGGGTGAAAATGGGTCTGATTCAACCTCTCAGGTCGGCGGACATTGTAAACCAAGTGTTGTTGATTTGTGAGAGAATTCCCTTAAGTGTCGGGTACTTATGGATTGAGTTTAAGAACTGTGTTACAAAATGCGTTGCAACTTACCGTAAGCACTGCGTTTTTCGCACATTTTGCCGTTAAAAAATGTCCAATACCGGCTCAAGGTCTGGTACCAGAGTAGGAACTATGGACGACAATTTTGAAGGCGTAAAAGTGATGGTCATCGACGACTCAAAGACCATTCGCCGAACGGCCGAAACCTTACTTTCCAAAGCAGGGTGTGAAGTAATTACAGCAATTGATGGATTCGATGCGCTGGCAAAAATAGCCGATTCACAACCTGCCATTATTTTTGTAGATATCATGATGCCCCGTCTGGATGGGTATCAAACCTGTGCCTTGATCAAAAACAACGTCGATTTTCAAAGTACTCCTGTCATCATGCTTTCCAGTAAGGATGGTCTGTTCGATCGAGCTAAAGGGCGCATCGTCGGCTCAGATCAATATCTTACGAAACCATTTAGCAAGGATGAATTATTAAGTGCGATCCGCGATCACGTGACTGCGGTTTAGTGGCTTGGGGCTCGGAGCTTATAAAAATGTCTAAGATTTTGGTAGTCGATGATTCACCCACTGAGATTTTTCAATTCAAGGAGTTGCTGGAGGGGCTGGGACATGAGGTGATTACGGCAGGAAACGGTAAGGATGGTGTGATGCTTGCTGCCAGAGAGCAGCCGGACATTGTCTTGATGGACATCGTCATGCCGGATATGAATGGCTTTCAGGCAACCCGACAAATTGCCAGAGGGGCTGATACGAAACACATTCCAGTCATCATTGTAAGTAGTAAAAGTCAGGAAACAGACAAGGTTTGGGGCCAAAGACAAGGAGCAAAAGGTTATGTCACCAAGCCCGTCGATACACGGGAACTGGTTTCAGCCATGCAGGCGTGTATGTAGCTTATGAGCGATACAACCCCATTCAATTTGTTAAGCAGGCTCGCCAAAAAAGCGCGAGATACTGCCATTGAATTACCGGCGGCTCAGGCAACACAAAGCCATGCCACGGGTCTGGGCTTTAACCTGCTTGGACAACGTTTCGTCGCTTCCATGGACGAAGTCAGTGAATTGATGAGAGTACCTCAGGCGACTCGTGTCCCGGGAGTGAAGAACTTCGTGCTGGGGGTAGGCAATGTTCGTGGGCGGCTAATGACAGTGCTGGACCTGGCCTTGTTTTTTGGAGAGGTATCAAAACTACCGCGTGCACAGCGAAGAGTGCTTGCCGTGGAAGATGACGAAAACCTGATTGGTTTTATGATCGATGACTCTTTCGGTATGCAACATTTTCCCAGTGACACCTACCTGGAGGAAGCCGATGACGTGCCCGAAATGTTTAGGAATTTCGTTAGTGGCGCCTATCTGATAGCGGGCGTGCAATGGCCCGTCTTGAGCCTGACCGCGCTGGCAAACGATCCGAGATTGGAAAATTTGGCGATAGCGTATTAGCGCAAGGCCAAATGAAGTTAGAGGATTTGAAGGAACAAGAAATGGCAGATGAATCGAAAAACTCAGGAGTTCTGGGTAACCCAATATTGTTGGGTCTGGCTGGCTTGCTGGTTCTGTTGATTCTTGGATTTGGTGTCAATTTCTACTTGTTGAGCAGCAGTGACCAGGGCGGAACAAACAAACTTATTGCACATGCCTTTGAGCTTAAGGTTAATGCAGAAAGCGTTGCCAAACATGCAGCCATGGCATCTGAAGGAAACGTTTCGGCATTTGATTCTTTGACAAGCGCTCGAAATGAGTTTAACCGTCATTTGAATATTCTCAAAAACGGTGATCCAGCTAGCGGCCTTGCAGCGGCACCCTCATCCTTGCAAGGCAGTATTAACCAGGTGGCGGCACTTTGGTCGGATCGGACCGCGCATATCGACAAAATCCTGGCCAGAAAAGACGCAGTCTCTTTTTTGAAGGAAACCAGCGCTGACGTGAATATCAACCTGCAGTTGATTCAGCAGGAAAACAATAAGATTGTGAGAACTCTGGTAAGAACAAAAACGGCAGCTAACGAAATAATCACGGCGCAAAGCCAAGCCCTTCTCGTAGAACGAATGGGTCACACCATTGATAAGGTGGTTGATCGTGGCAAGGACCAGGCGCTACAAGACCAATTTTCGAGAGACAGCCAAATTTTTCGCGTGGTACTGAGAGGCTTCAAGAACGGTGACAGCAAGCTTTTTATCAAAGCTGTTACGGACCCTGAGGTGCAGGCTAACCTTGCGCGTATAGAAGAACTATTTCGTTCGGTTAATATCGGTGCGAAAAGTGTAATGACTCGTAGTGCTGAGATAGTGGAAATCAGAGATGCTGCAGCAGCAATTTACGGTAGATCTTCTGAGTTTTCGCCTTTAGTCGAGGCGCTGGCAGAGTCGTTATCCGAAGCAAAGGATGAAAGTTCCTTTACATCGGCTGGGATCGGCTCGGGACTTGGTGGTTCAATCCTGTTGGTGTTCACAATCATCACCTTGTTAATTTATCGCCAATCCAACGCCAACGTGAATCAGACGGCACTGCAAAATGAAGAGAACCAGGCGGCGATCCTGCAATTGCTGGACGAGCTGGCAGACCTGGCTGACGGCGATCTCAGGGTTCAGGCAACGGTCACGGAAAGTTTTACGGGCGCTATTGCTGACTCGATTAACTTTTCTATCGACCAGATGCGTGGTTTGGTGTCAAAGATTAATGAGACCTCGGAAAAAGTTTCATCCGCAGCTGATCAGACCCAGAGTTCGGTTAGCGCATTGTCTGACGCATCCCAGCGACAGGCCTCAGAAATTGCTGATGTATCCGAGGCGGTGGATCAAATGGCTGTATCCATTGACATGGTGTCCGATAACGCCTCTGAATCTTCGTCTGTCGCGGAACGTTCGGTTGATATCGCGAGCAAGGGCGCAGTTGTCGTTCAGAATACGATCGATGGCATGGATAACATTCGAGGTCAGATTCAGGAAACCGCGAAGCGAATCAAACGATTGGGGGAAAGCTCTCAGGAAATTGGTGACATTGTTGCGCTGATTAACGATATCGCTGACCAGACAAATATTCTGTCATTGAACGCTGCTATCCAGGCTTCCATGGCGGGGGATGCCGGTAAGGGTTTTGCGGTGGTTGCCGATGAAGTTCAGCGCCTCGCGGAGCGGTCAGGTGCGGCAGCGAAACAGATTTCAGCACTGGTAAAAACCATCCAAAGTGACACCAATGAAGCAGTGTCTTCCATGGAACAGACAACCGCGGAAGTGGTTCAAGGCACGAGGCTGGTACAAGACGCAGGGGTCGCCCTGGGAGAAATTGAGGGGGTTTCGAAATCTCTGGCGGAGGTTATTGAAAACATTTCTGCTGCTGCGAGGCAGCAAGCGGCATCAGCGGGTAAAATTTCAAATACGATGAAAAGTATTCAAGAGATTACCTCAGCGACAACTCATGGTCAGGAGGAAACGGTAACCGCGGTAGGTAACCTGGCGGAAATGACCAACGAGTTAAGGTCCTCGGTAACCGGTTTCAAATTGCCGGAATAACTTGGGTAACGCAAAATGAGTGCAACACAAGACTATGTAGCTCTCGAGTGGATTCGAGGTGAGCTAACCAAGACACTGGAAAATGCTCAGGTAGCGCTGGAAGCTGTGGCGCAAACACCTGATGACACTACCAGCATGCGGTCCTGCCTGACTGCTATTCATCAGGTGCACGGCACACTGAAAATGGTTCAACTCAGTGGACCTGCACAGATGGCGGCGGAAATGGAACAGCTTGCCCAATCTTTGATGAATAGCACCGTGGCTGACATACAGCTTGCGCAAGAGACACTCATGCAGGCAATACTGCAGCTACCCGCCTATCTGGATCGTTTACACAGAGAACAAAAAGACTCAGAGCGGAACTATCTGCCGATGGTTAACAACCTTCGTACTGTCAGGGGTGAAGAACGAATACCCGGCAGTGAAGGAACCAGTCTTGAAGACCGCGGACCAGATTTAGGACCACTGGGTGTTGTTCCGACAGACAAAGTAACCAACGCCTATTTTCAAGCCGACGGCGAAGGTAATCTGCCAAAAATTCGTGCTCGATATCAGCAGTCTTTGAACGCGATTCTTAAGAAGTCCAAAGTTCGAGAAAATCTAACGACACTCGGCAAACTCTTTACGATGCTAATCAGGCTCTGTGGTGAGTCTCCAATGGGGAACTTGTCACAGCTTGGCCTGGGTGTCATCGAAGGAGTAGCCAACGGTGGCATTAAACTCGACAACCGAACGGCGAGTTTGCTCCAGAGTGTTGACGAGGAATTGAAGAAGCTTGGCGATGCAGGAAAAAACGGTTTGTCAGCACCGATTAATGACCCGCTTGGGATTGGATTGATTGGTCTTGTCAATGGTGCTCAAAAAGAAACCAAACGTATTGCTGGCTTGAAGAAGCTCTATGCCGTTGAAGCGCCGGTCCCCGAAGTTGTTGCCATAGGACCGGATGACGAAACACTGTCAACTGTTGCCAAAATTCTCATCGAAGAGCTTGCAGCGATAACGGACAAACTGGATATATATGTTCGCTCCCAGGATCGTGATTCGGAAGATCTGGTCGCCTTGATACCAAACCTGGAGCAGATTTCCAGCACGATGGTTGTACTCGGAAATTCCGAGCAGCAAGCAACTGTACTAGACCAGATCACGGCAATCAGACAGCTTGAGTCTGGCGGTGAACCGAGTGAGGAAACTTTGCTTTCGATGGCGCAGGCCTTGCTTCAGATCGAAGCATCACTGGGGTTGCTGGTTATTGATAGTGAAGGTGACCATGATTCTTTTGCTAATCTTGATGAAGCTCAGGCAGCAGTCATCACAGAAACGCGAGTGGCTCTCTCAACCGCAAAAGATGCGGTTATTGATTTCATCTCAAGCGATTTTGATCACACCAGGATTACTGATTTGCCCAGTGCACTGAAAGCGCTCAGGGGCGGACTGATGATCGCCAACCAGCGGCGCGCCGGAGATGTTCTGGAAGCGGCCGCACACTATGTTGACCGGGCTATTCTGGCAAACAAGGTCACGCCAGGGCTCGATCAAATGGATGACCTGGCAGATGCCATCACCTCTGTGGACTATTTTCTGGAACGATTATTAGAGAATGCCGAGGATCCTTATCTGCAAATGCTTGAAGTTGCAGAATCCTCAGTCGCCAAACTCGGTTACGCCGTGGGGGAAGCGCCCGCGGCGGAAGTTGTAGAAGCGCCCGCGGCTGAACTTGTAGAAGAACCCGCGGCTGAACTTGTAGAAGCGCCTGCGGCGGAAATTGAAGCAGCTGATCCTCTTGATTCCAGCGCGGCAGCCGAGGTCATAGTGCTGCCGGAAGACGACCTCGATGAAGATATTCTGCCTATTTTCCTCGAGGAAGCGGAAGAATTACTTGAAGAACTTGACCAGAGTATTCTGGGTTGGGCTGAGTCAGGTAAGCCTGGGCAGTATCTCGATAATTTGTTGCGACAACTCCATACATTGAAAGGGGGAGCGAGAATGGCCGGGGCGGCCAGCCTTGGCGAGTATGCGCATAACTTTGAAACCCTGTTGATTGGTATCCAGTCGAATCCTGTAGAATTTGATGACAATTTTTTCGCGATTTTAAATGCTCAGCAGGACGAGATCACGAGAAGAGTTGAGATCTATCAGAAGGTGGCGACCGCTTCTGCGAGCCAGGAAGAGTTGGAATCGCTTCGAACTGCATCAAATACCGGCACTGGTGCGGCTCCGAGTTCGCCACCGGTGGAACCAACCGAAGCCGAAGTCCCGGTAACGGTCCCAGCAGTCGTTTCCGCCGGAGTTGATACCGTCGTTGAGCTACCTGCTGACAAAATCGACGATGATGTCTTACCGATATTCCTGGAAGAGTCGGATGAGCTGATTGACGAACTTGAGAGCAGTATTCAATCCTGGAGCGAGTCGCCGGCAAGATTGGATACGCTTGACGTTTTACTTCGTAATCTTCACACCCTGAAGGGTGGTGCAAGAATGGCTGGCCTCAATAGCCTTGGCGAGTATGCCCATAATTTTGAAACATTCCTCAACGGCATTCAGCAAAAACCGGTTGAACTTGATGATGATTTTTTTGCGCTCCTGAATCAACGTCAGGATGAAGTTATTCGCCGTGTTGAGATTTATAAGAAGCTTTCAGTTGGAGCAGCAACGCAAGAGGATCTGCAGTCGTTGCAGAGTGCGCTCGAGCCTCGGCTGGAAACGGACCCGGTGCACAGCCCAGAGACATCGGTGGAGAGTGAACCCGAATCGGCTGAAGACCAACCACCGCAAGCACCAAAACCCGCTTCAGCTAACCAGGAAATGGTCCGTGTATCGGCTGATTTGTTGGAACAACTTATTGGCCTGGCGGGTGAATCCAGCATTACCCGAGGTCGGGTCGAACAGCAAATCGCTGATTTCGGAGAGTTTCTCCAGGAGATGGAAGACACCATTACTCGAATTCGAAATCAGGTACGTCTGTTGGAAATTGAAGCTGAATCCAGGGAAACCTTGATCCGTTCGCGACAGACGACTGAATCTGAATCTTCGTTTGATGAGCTGGAGATGGACCGCTACACAATGTTGCAGGCGATTTCGCGTGCATTAAACGAAGGTTCATCGGACATGATGGACTTAAAAGATACCCTGACGAATCGAAGTCGAGATGCAGAGGCTCTGCTGCATCAGCAAGCCCGTATCAGTGGCGAACTTCAAGAAGGATTGACCCGAACCAGAATGGTTCCCTTTGCACGGTTGATACCGCGATTAAGAAGAATCGTTAGACAGATTAGCGGCGAGGTCGGTAAATCGGTTCGATTCGATGCCTACAATGTCGAAGGTGAATTGGACCGCAACGTCTTGGAGCGGATTGTCGCACCTCTTGAGCATATGCTCCGAAATGCCGTCGACCATGGCATTGAAGAGAAGCAAGCACGCGTAGCCGCAGGTAAAGAGGAGCAAGGACGCATTAGCCTCAGGCTATATCGAGAAGGTGGCTACGTCGTGCTAAACGTGAGTGACGATGGGGCTGGAATTAATGTTGATGCAGTTCGAGCGAAAGCGGTTGAACGCGGACTGATTACGGAAGCTCAGGAAATATCTGATCATGAAGTCATGCAATTCATCATGCATGCTGGCTTCTCAACGGCACAAAAACTTACACAGATTTCCGGGCGCGGTGTAGGTATGGATGTTGTTGATAGCGAGATAAAGTCGCTAGGTGGTAGCGTAACCATCGACTCAACATTTGGGGTCGGAACGGAATTTACCATCCGTATCCCCTTCACGGTTTCGATAAACAGAGCCTTAATGGTGGTCGTAAAAGATGAAACCTACGCCGTACCATTGAATACCATTGAGGGGATAGTGCGGGTCAGTCCCTATGAACTCGAAGCCTACTACCAGCCAGATGCACCGATGTTCGAATATGCCGGTCAACCCTATCGGCTGGCATACATAGGCAAGATGTTAGATAAGTCTGTAGAGCATAGCCTTGAAGGGCACGTTGCCCCGCTTCCCGTTATTCTGGCTCGTAGTGGCGATCATGCGGTCGCGTTGCAGGTTGACCGTGTTATTGGTTCCAGAGAAGTCGTTGTAAAGACTCTCGGCCCCCAATATGGTGACGTGGGGGGCATATCCGGTGCAACTCTTCTTGGTGACGGAAGCGTGGTCATTATTTTGGACTGTATGGCGCTAGTTCGAAGCTATGAAGCCGGGGTTGAGTCGGGTGAACAGGTCACGATTGAACCTGTAGCTGAAGAAGTTAGAGATGTCCGCACCATTATGATCGTTGATGATTCTGTCACGGTAAGAAAGGTCACATCACGTTTGATGGAGCGTCAGGGCTTTGAAGTGGTGACTGCGAAAGACGGCATAGATGCAATGAATCAACTTGAAGAAATCAGGCCCGATGTCATGCTGCTGGATATCGAGATGCCTCGGATGGATGGATTTGAAGTACTCCGGAGTGTGCGGCACAACGAACAGCTACAGGATCTGCCGATTATAATGATCACTTCTCGCACGGGTGAGAAACATAAACAACAGGCAATGGAGCTAGGTGTTAATCATTACCTGGGCAAACCCTTCCAGGAAGCTAGTCTTTTGGCGACGATTGAGGAAGTTATCGAAAAAGCCAAGGCTAAACTGCAGCCGAATTGAGCATGGCCGAATCAACCCAACTTAGTGTTTATGTGCTGTCGATGCAGAAGCAGGCTGTCCTGCTCCCAGCAGATACCATCGCTGAAATAATCCCCTATGAACCCCTGCAACGAATTGAGGAAACGCCGGATTGGTTTTTGGGTTTGCTGGGATGGCGCGGCGAACAGGTACCGGTTGTGTCGTTTGAAATGTTAACAAAAAAGCGAGCGAGCTTTTCCCTGGCAAGTGTTGCATCAGCAAGCCTGGTCATTGTTCGTGGAACCAGCGATCAGAAATCATTGCCATTTTATGCACTGGCTGCTCAAACGCAGCCCGTCGCTCATGATATTGAATCGGGAATGTTATTTGAAACGGATGAGTCCGTTGAAAAAACAGAAATGGCCCGGATCAGGTTTCACAATGACGTGTTTTCTGTGCCTGATCTGGACTATCTTGAATCCACGCTATTAACCGCTATCGCTCAATAGTCTAAAAGTCTCCCCAGATATGATGTAGCACAGAAAGTGCAACGATAGGCGCCGTTTCTGCACGAAGGATTCGCTCGCCGAAAGTGATGGGTTCAAATTCCGCTCTCGTTGCTGCGGTGATTTCAGCGCTACTGAAGCCGCCTTCAGGACCAATCAACAGGCTCACAGTGTCAACTATTGCGCCAGTTACCGCGATTGGATGTGAATCAGGGACTGCAATCAATCTGGCATCAGAATCTTGGCTGACCAGCCAGTCTTCCATCGACATGTTTGCTTTTAGTTCTGGTAGCAGGTTCAGACCGCATTGCTCGCAGGCTGCAAGGGTGATTTTTCGCCAATGAGGTCCGCGGTTATTAATGACCTTTTTGGCGACGGTGCAATAATCGCTGGCGATTGGCGATATTGACGTCACCCCGAGTTCGACTGCCCGGGTGATAACCCGATCCATTGAATCCCTTTTTTGAATACACAAGCCAAGATGAATTTTCAGCCGCGCTGCCCTGTCTTCAGGATGAAACTGGACCGGTAACACTTCAACCTGTTTATCAGTGATTTTTTGTATCTTGCAAAGAAACTCGCCGCCTTGACCATTAAAGATAATAATTTCACTGTCAATCTTCAATCGCAGAACTCGCGCCAGATGGTGACTAGCCGATTCGGGCAGGGTGCTTATCTGACCGGTTCGAATATCAGCTGCAATGAAGAACCGCGGCCGTGGCATATTACAGCCCTAGATTGTTCCAGATTCGCAAAGTCGGCACCGATTGATTCATTGTATAGAAATGCAGACCCGGGGCATCGCCAGCTAGTAATCGCTCGCAGAGCTTCGTGACGACTTCGGCGCCAAATGCTCTTAATGTTTCAGGGTCATCCTGATAGCTGTGAAGGTGTTTCTCGACCCATCGAGGAATTTCAGCGCCGCAGAGATCTGAAAAGCGCACGATTCCCTTGTAGTTTGTGATGGGCATGATGCCTGGAACAATGGGTACGTCAATTGCCTCCTTGATGCACTGATCCCTGAATCTAAAATAAGCATCCGCATTAAAAAAATACTGGGTGATAGCGCTATTGGCACCAGCGTCGATTTTTTGCTTGAAGTATCTCAGTTCATCTGCAATGGAATCGGATTCAGGATGAATCTCCGGGTAGGCAGCGACGTCTATATGAAAGTGATCGCCGGTATTTTCCCTGATGAAGCTGACCAGTTCATTTGCGTGACTCATCCTGCTGATACTGCCAACCCCGGAAGGCCTGTCACCTCTGAGTGCAACCAGACGGGTGATGCCGGCTGTCTTGTAGTTATTGAGCAGATCCAGGATGACATCTGGATGGTCACCGCCGAAGGATAGGTGAGGCGCAACCACACTACCTGTTGCCGCCAGATCCAGGACGGTCTGTTTTGTGCCGTCTTTGGTTGAACCGCCAGCGCCATAAGTCACTGAGAAAAAGTGAGGCGATAGTTTGCAAAGTCGGTCGTGTACTTTCTTTACCTTTTGGACAGCTTCATCCGTTTTGGGTGCTGAGAATTCGAAACTGAAGAGCCGGTTTTTTGACATGACTACGACGCTGCTGCCGCCAGCACGTCCTTTTTGTCGATTGCCTCCCAGGTAAAGTCCGGGTCCTCGCGTCCAAAATGTCCGTAAGCTGCCGTCTTTCGATAGATGGGACGCTTCAGATCCAGCATTTCGATCAGGCCCCTGGGTCTTAAATCAAAATGATCCGTCACCAGCTGCTCAATCGCTGATTCGTCTATCTTTCCAGTACCGAAGGTGTTGATACTGATGGACGTTGGCTCTGCGACACCAATTGCGTAGGATATCTGGATCTCACAGCGTCGGGCGAGTCCGGCAGCGACGATGTTCTTTGCCACATACCGGCCAGCGTAGGCGGCACTTCTATCAACCTTGGATGGATCCTTGCCTGAGAATGCTCCGCCACCGTGTCGTGCCATGCCGCCGTAGGTGTCAACAATAATCTTGCGACCCGTCAGGCCGCAATCGCCCATAGGTCCGCCAATCACAAAATTGCCGGTCGGATTAATGAAATATTTTGTTTCAGAATGTAGCCAGTTGGTGGGTAGTACCGGCTTGATGATTTCTTCCATAACCGCTTCTTGCAGATCGGCAAGGGAAACGTCCGGTGAATGCTGGGTTGAGAGCACGACCGCATCGATCGCGACGGGATTACCCTCAGAATCATAGCGAAATGAAATCTGGCTTTTGGCGTCTGGCCTCAGAAAGGAAAGCTTGCCGGATTTTCTCACTTCGGCTTGCTTTTGCACGAGTCGGTGTGAATAGGTGATCGGTGCGGGCATTAACACGTCAGTTTCGTCAGAGGCGTAGCCGAACATTAACCCCTGGTCCCCGGCGCCCTGTTCGTGACCTTCGCCTTCATCGACACCCATGGCAATATCGGGGGATTGTTTGCCGATGGCGTTGATGATTGCGCAAGAGGCACCGTCGAAGCCCACTTCTGAACTGTTGTAACCAATGTCCAGTATCACCCCCCGGCAGATTTCTTCCAGATCGATCCAGGCATCGGTGGTAATTTCACCTGCGATCATCACCATGCCTGTTTTAATCATGGTCTCGCAGGCAACCCGGGCATCTTTATCCTCGGCAATGATGGCATCAAGTATCGCGTCTGATATCTGATCTGCCATCTTGTCCGGATGACCTTCAGATACAGATTCCGAGGTAAAACTCCTGTTAACTGTCATGTACGTTCTCTCAAGCAGGTGGTTAGAGGAAGCCAAAAGCAGGCCATTTTACTCGGTGGGTCGAATGATGCCCAGCAAGCCTAGTTGATAATCCTTCATCCGCAAGATAAATATCACTCATCGTAAGCCGCCGCTGCCATTGATGATTTGATGTCTGTAGGAGAGAATACGCGCACTTTTTTGGCCGGTTTTATTGATGACTTTAGGAAATGATATGCCCAACGCGATACGTGCCCTGGCTATGGATGCCGTGCAAAAAGCAGCTAGCGGTCACCCGGGGGCGCCAATGGGTATGGCCGATATCGCAGAAGTTCTGTGGACTGACATTCTTTCGCACAATCCTGCAAATCCTGACTGGATCAACAGGGACAGGTTTGTGCTGTCCAATGGTCACGGTTCGATGTTGTTGTATTCATTGCTACACCTGACGGGATATGACCTGTCTATCGATGAGATTCGCAATTTCAGACAGTTGGGTTCAAAAACCCCAGGTCACCCGGAATACGGTGAGGTGCCAGGAGTGGAAACCACAACAGGTCCGCTGGGGCAGGGGTTGGCGAACGCGGTTGGTATGGCGATAGCAGAGAAAGTGCTGGCAGCCAGATTTAATCGTGCAGGGTTCGACGTCGTCGATCATTTCACCTATGTGTTCGTCGGAGATGGTTGTTTGATGGAGGGTGTTTCCCATGAAGCATCTTCTTTGGCGGGGACGCTTGGTTTGTCGAAACTAATCTGTATCTACGATGACAACGGTATCTCCATTGACGGCAAGATTGATGGCTGGTTCACCGACGATACCCCATCGAGATTTGAGGCCTATGGCTGGCATGTGATTGCCGGTGTTGACGGGCATGATCGAGATGCCGTACAAGCCGCTATTCTTGCGGCCCAGGGCCAGGAGAAGCCCAGTATTATTTGTTGCAAAACAAAAATCGGCTTTGGATCTCCGAACAAGCAAGGTACCGCTGCCAGCCATGGATCGCCGCTAGGCATTGATGAAATCGAACTGACTCGACAGGCATTGGGATGGACCCACGCACCTTTTGAGATTCCTGATGACATCTATGCCGCATGGGATTGCCGGGGCAAAGGTGCCGACAAGGAAAACAGCTGGCGACAGATGTTTGCCGAGTACGCAGACACGCATCCGGACCTCGCGGCTGAATTTGACAGAACAGTTGCCGGGCGTCTTCCAGACAACTGGCAGCAAGAGATGCTTAGCCTCGCGCGTGGCATGCAAGATCAGGACAGGACGGTTGCGTCTAGAAATGCCTCGGGTGAGGTGATCGCGAAGATTGCCTCGATCCTACCGGAGTTGATGGGTGGCTCAGCGGATTTATCTGGCTCCAATTGTACGAGTTGGCCGGATATTCGTCCCCTGGCGACTGACAATCCTGACGCGAATTACGTTTACTACGGGGTACGCGAGTTCGGGATGACGGCCATTGGCAATGGTATTGTCCTGCATGGCGGGCTACGTCCCTTTTCGGGAACCTTCCTCATCTTTATGGAATATGCGCGTAATGCGGTTCGCATGTCAGCGTTGATGGGAATACCCAATGTGCTGGTCTATACCCATGATTCCATCGGCCAGGGTGAAGACGGACCCACACATCAGCCCGTAGAACAGCTGGCGAACCTCAGAGGCACGCCAAATATGACTGTGTGGAGACCTTGCGACGCGGTTGAAACCGTATTCGCCTGGCAAAACGCTATTGAAAACAGGCAGGGACCCACGGCACTGGTGTTTAGTCGACAGGGTTTACCGACACAGGCCAGAACATCGCAGCAGTTCAGCGATATTGCCAAAGGCGCCTATGTGTTGTTTGAGACGGATCCGGATCCTGAAAATATCATCATAGCGACGGGTTCAGAAGTAAATCTCGCGCTGGAGAGTGCAAAAGTACTCAAGCACGAGGGTGTATCCGTACGGGTAGTTTCCATGCCATCCGTTGAATTGTTCGAGTCTCAGGACCGGGATTATCAGGAAAAGGTGATTCCCGCTAAAACAAGGAAACGGGTCGCGATAGAAGCAGGCCATGTCGACTATTGGCGCAAATGGGTTGGGCTTGATGGTGCCGTCGTGGGCATGAGTACATTCGGCGCCAGCGCGCCCGGCGCGGATCTGTTTGAACATTATGGCTTTACCATCGACAAGGTTGTTGAAGTGGTCAGGGGTCTGTCCTAGCCAGTGGCAATGCTTCACTTCAGGGATTTATCTGTCGAAGGACTGCGTGTGCTGATCAGGGAAGATTTGAATGTGCCGGTGCTTCACGGCGAGGTCACCAGTGACCTGCGGATCCGGGCTGCGCTTCCGACGCTGGAATATGCGGTCTCGGCGGGTGCCAGGGTGATGGTGATGTCGCATCTGGGTCGGCCGAAAGAAGGTGTTTCAATTGCGCATCAACCTGACATGAGCCTGGCGCCGGTTGCGCGAAAAATTGCAGAGTTATCCGGCCTCAAGGTGAGACTGGTTGGCGACTACCTTGATGGTTTTGAGCCCGGTGACGAAGATATTGCGCTATTTGAAAATATCCGTGTCAACAAGGGTGAAAAAAAGAACGATGAGAAACTGGCGCGAAAGCTCGCTAACCTGGCCGATGTCTTTGTGATGGACGCATTTGGCACTGCCCATAGAGCCCAAGCCAGCACGGAAGGTGTGGCCCGATACGCTTCAGTGGCTTGCGCAGGGCCCCTGTTGGTCAAGGAACTGTCGGTGTTAGGCCAGGTGTTGGCTGACCCTTTAAGACCCATGGTGGCGATTGTGGGTGGCAATAAAGTGTCGACTAAACTCGAAGTACTCAATGCATTAGTCGATAATGTCGATTCGCTGGTAGTGGGAGGCGGGATTGCCAACACATTTCTTGCGGCGACCGGCATTGAAATCGGGCGGTCACTTTGTGAAAAAGAGCTGCTTGAAACGGCGAAAAATTTGCTCGACAAGGTTCACATTCCCTTACCAACCGATGTCATTGTTGCCACAGAAGTCTCTGCCGATGCCGTGCCGACAGTGAAACCAGTGTCGGATGTTGCGCAAGATGAAATGATTCTGGATATTGGCCCGGATAGCATCAAGGTCATGTGTGAGATAATGTCGGGAGCAAAGACGATTCTTTGGAATGGTCCGGTTGGTGTGGCAGAAATACCCCAGTTTGCGCAAGGTACCAGGGCGCTCGCGTTCAGTATTGCAGATAGTGACGCATTCTCTCTGGCGGGAGGCGGTGATACCCTTGCAGCGATTGATAAATTTGGACTAAACGAAAAGATTTCTTATATGTCTACAGGTGGTGGTGCATTTCTGGAATTTGTAGAAGGCAAAACGCTACCAGCCGTCGCCGCTCTCGAAGCGCGAGGGCACTAACAAAGGAGATTCACCCATGGCACTGGTAAGCATGCGACAACTGCTTGATCACGCGGCGGAACATGATTACGGCGTTCCCGCATTTAACGTTAACAATCTTGAACAGATGCGGGCGATTATGGAGGGCGCACAACAAACGGACAGCCCGGTGATTGTTCAGGCATCTGCCGGCGCGCGAAAGTACGCGGGGCCCAATTTTCTGCGTCATCTGATTCTGGCGGCCATCGAAGAGTTTCCGGATATTCCTGTCGTCATGCACCAGGATCACGGCGCTTCACCGGATGTATGTCAACGAAGTATCCAGCTTGGTTTTTCATCGGTCATGATGGATGGCTCTTTGCTTGAAGATCAGAAAACCCCCGCCGATTATGACTACAATGTTGAAGTGACCCGACGAACCGTTGAAATGGCTCATGCCTGTGGAGTCACCGTTGAAGGTGAACTGGGTTGTTTGGGATCCCTTGAGACGGGAGAAGCAGGCGAGGAAGATGGCGTCGGTGCGGCTGGCATACTCAGCATGGACCAGCTGCTGACGGACCCTGAGCAGGCGATAGATTTTGTCGGTCAAACGAATTGTGACGCGCTGGCGATTGCCATTGGAACCAGTCATGGCGCTTATAAGTTTTCAAGACCACCGACGGGTGACATCCTGGATATTGATCGAATCAGACAGATTCATGAGGCATTGCCGAATACCCATCTGGTTATGCACGGGTCCTCAAGTGTTCCCCAGGATTGGTTGAAAATCATTAACGAAAACGGCGGCGACATTCCCGAGACCTATGGTGTCCCTCTGGAAGAAATTCAGCAGGGCATCAAACATGGCGTACGCAAAGTCAATATCGACACTGATCTCCGCCTGGCATCAACGGGTTCAATCCGGCGCTTTTTGAATCAAAATAAATCGGAATTCGATCCAAGAAAATATCTGGCTGAATCCCAAAAAGCGATGCGGGATATTGTCATTGAACGATATGAGGCGTTTGGTACAGCCGGTAATGGCTCGAAGATTAAGCCCATCACCCTGGATGACATGTCCGTCCGATACCTGGTGGGTGATTTGGATCAGAAAGCGGCCTAACCCCCTATGGTAATCATTCCGCAACTAATAGAAATTGTTGGGGAAGGCAATGTTTCAACCGATGACAGCGACCTAAACGCCTACGGACGTGATTGGACGAGATTCTATGAACCCGATCCCCTGGCCATCGTATTTGTCAGATCCATCGATCAGGTCATTGCCCTGGTCAACCTGGCCAGAACCGAGCAGGTTGGGCTTGTGCCTTCAGGTGGTCGAACGGGTTTATCCGGTGGTGCCTGTGCGACGGCCGGTGAGATTGTTGTCTCGTTCGACAAGATGAACAAAATCCTGGAATTTGATGCTGCTGATAGTAGCGTTACCATGGAGCCTGGCGTGATAACCGCAGATTTGCAGGCCTTTGCTGATCAACAAGGCCTTCATTATCCCGTTGATTTTGCTTCCAGTGGTTCGAGCCAGATAGGTGGCAATATTGCCACGAACGCAGGCGGAATCAGGGTTGTGCGCTATGGGCTAACCAGAGATCAAGTTAGCGGGCTAAAGGTTGTTACCGGAAAGGGTGAGTTGCTTAGCTTGAACAAGGGCCTGACTAAAAACGCCACGGGGTATGACCTACGCCATTTGTTCATTGGTAGCGAGGGTACACTCGGCTTTATTGTTGAAGCGACCTTGCAGTTGAGCAAGACGCCTTCGAGCCAAACGGTTGTGTTGTTGGCTGTTGGCGAAATGGCGGATTGTTTAAACATCCTGACAACCTTTCGCAGCACTGTAGAGCTCAGTGCCTTCGAATTCTTTTCCCAGAACGCCTTAAACCATGTGTTAGCTAATAGTGAGCTGACGGAACCGTTTCGCGAGCAAAGTCCCTATTATGTGTTGCTCGAGTTCGAGCAATCAGCGGACAATTCCCTTGACCAGGCGCTGTCAGCCTTTAACTACTGTACTGAAAAAGGTTGGGCTGACGATGGTATTGTTGCCTCTAGTGACAAACAGAATGCAGAACTCTGGCAGTACCGGGAGAGAATTTCTGAATCTATCTCTCCGAGAACGCCTTATAAAAATGATGTTTCAGTTCGAATCAGTCAGGTACCGAAATTTCTGCAGCAGATCGATGAATTGGTATCGAGGCTGTATCCCAGGTTTGAAATTGTGTGGTTTGGCCATATTGGAGATGGCAATCTCCATCTGAATATCCTGAGGCCGGATGAGATGGCTATTGATTCGTTCAAGTCGCAATGCGATACGGTGAGTGAACTTCTGCTGGAGTTGGTAGAGGAATTCGGCGGGAGTATATCTGCAGAACATGGCGTTGGTCTGTTGAAAAAGAACCAGCTTCACTTTACTCGATCCGAGCAGGAAATAGACGCCATGCGGGCCATCAAGGCGATATTTGATCCGTCAGGCATCATGAACCCGGGTAAATTATTTTAGTCAGACTCGAATTTCTTCTACGCCAGATTCACTGGCAACCAGCAATAGATCTGCAGGTCTTTTTGCGAATAATCCCTGGGTTACGACGCCGGTAATCGCATTAATCTCATCTTCCCATTGGCAAGGGTTATTAATGGCCAGGCCATGGACATCCAGGATCACATTTCCATTGTCGGTGACAAATCCTTGCCGATAGATGGGCTGCCCTCCGAGGGCGACGAGTTTTCGAGCCACGGCAGAACGTGCCATGGGAATAACTTCAACAGGCAGCGGAAATTTGCCCAGTACCTCGACCTGTTTGCTGGTATCGATGATGCAGACAAATTCCCTTGCCACGGACGCAACGATCTTCTCCCGGGTCAATGCACCGCCACCACCTTTAATGAGTTCAAGTTTATCGTTGGTTTCGTCCGCTCCGTCTACATAGACAAGCAGTTCGTTGACATCATTCAGGTTATAAACGGGAATACCGTGTTTGCCCAGACGATCCGCTGTTGCCTGTGAACTGGCAACCGCACCATCGAATTTGTGCTTTGATTCAGCAAGCGCGTCAATGAAGAAGTTGGCAGTAGAACCAGTTCCGACTCCTACGATGGCGTCCATGGTCAGTAGTGAGCCTATGTACTGTGCAGCATGCCTGCCTACGGCTGCTTTCATTTCGTCTTGATCCATAGATGGGTGAACCTCTCGTTGGCTGATCGCAGGTCAGGGTCGCCCGAAGTACGGTACCGCCGAAACCGGTACTTTCACCGATATTGTCGATGTGATAATCAACAATCTCTGCGCCGGCTCGATGTGCTGCCATGACTTCGTTCAGCCGTCTGCTGGAGATAAGCGTATTGGCTAATGCATTTGCTTGCATATGAATCGACTAACATTAAGTTGTTGGGAAACGCTGACACCATTGTGCAACACAAACTGCGCAACACAAACACCCCAGTGCAAGCGAAATACAAATCCCTCATGGTTGGCTAAGATGTGATGATCCAAAACCGAGGCGTCTGTGTGGACAAGTACGTAAAGAAAATCCTTGAAGCCAATGTCTATGAGGTGGCCGTAGTGACACCGCTTGAACTTGCGCCGTTTTTATCAAAGCGAATCGATGCAACGGTTTTATTGAAACGTGAAGACATGCAGCCGGTTCACAGTTTCAAGATTCGCGGCGCCTACAACAAGATGAGTCGACTCTCCCCGGCTGAGCGAGGCAAAGGGGTTGTCACGGCCTCTGCGGGCAATCATGCGCAAGGGGTAGCGTTAGCGGCCCAGCGGCTTGGTATCAAGGCTCACATTGTCATGGGGGAAAATACACCGCTGATTAAAATTGATGCCGTGAGGGCATTCGGCTGCACCATTATCCTTCACGGTGATTCCTATGATGAGGCAGCAGGGCATGCGGCCGTGTTAGCGGACAAGAAGGGTTACATTTATATCCACCCGTTTGATGACGTGGATGTCATTGCCGGACAGGGGACTGTTGGCATGGAAATATTGCGTCAGCATACTGGCGAGCTGGACGCAGTATACGTACCTGTTGGAGGTGGCGGTTTAATTGGTGGCATTGGTGCCTATGTAAAGTATTTGAAACCCGAGTGCAAAGTGATTGGTGTGGAGTGTGAAGGTTCCGCCGGTATGAGCGCAGCACTGGCCAAAGGTCGACGGGTGTCACTGAAAGCCGAGGACCTGGATCAGTTTGCCGATGGCACAGCCGTGCGCCAGGTGGGGAAAGAAACCTTTGCCCTGGCAAAGCGAGTCGTCGACCAGGTCATCACCGTGTCAGTTGATGAAATATGTGCAGCGATCAAGGACATTTTCGAAGACACCAGAACCATCGCGGAGCCTTCCGGCGCACTGGCCGTTGCCGGGATGAAGAAACACGTTGGAAAGGGCGAGACAGTCGTCGCGGTGGTCAGTGGTGCCAATGTCAATTTTGACCGACTGCGCCATATCTCGGAGAGAACCGAGGTGGGTGAGCACCGGGAGATGTTACTCGGCGTCACGATCAACGAGCAACCAGGCAGTTTTCTGCAATTTTGCTCGACTATCGGTAAACGCAGCATCACCGAGTTTAATTATCGATTTGTGAGTCAGGGCAGTGCAAACGTGTTAGTCGGAATCCAGACTTCTGAAGGCGAAGACAAAATCCGGTTAATTCGAAAGCTGGAGAAGCATTACCAGGTTCAGGATCTCTCGGACAACGAGGTTGCGGTTCTGCACGTACGGCACATGGTTGGCGGCGCTGCATCTATTGAAAATGAAAAACTTTTCCGATTTGAGTTTCCGGAGAAGCGAGGTGCGCTACTGAAGTTTCTCACCGTGCTGGGTAACGACTTCAATATTTCGATGTTTCACTATCGAAACCATGGCTCAGCCTACGGAAGAGTACTGGTGGGTATCCAGATTCCTGATACGGAGATGAAGCGTTTTCTCAAACGCCTGGAAAGTATCCATTATCGATTCTGGAACGAAAGCGATAATCCTGCTTATACGCAGTTTTTAGGCTCCGGGGCAGGCTCCGGGCCTGCGTGAAACTGAAGATACTCTTGTTCATAAGCGAACAGTGATTTGTCTTTAATTCGATCCACATAAAGGACACCATCCAGGTGATCGATTTCATGTTGGAATACGGTAGCGAGAAAACCATGCACTTCCTTTTGAGAGGAGTTGCCACTTTGATCCAGATAATCAATGCGAATATGTTGTGGGCGTTCAACAAAGCCCCTCATGCCGGGCACAGACAGGCAGCCTTCCCAATAACCCGCTTGACCTTCTTTGATGCAGGTGACTAAAGGATTGATGTAGACATCGAAGGGTGTGTATTCAACTTCGCCATAGCGGGTTTGGGTGTTTTCAATCTCGATGATGGCGATACGGTAACCGACACCAATTTGTGGGGCAGCAAGGCCTATCCCGCCATAAGCATGCAGGGTGTCGCGCATATCTTCGATAAGCGTTTCGAATTGCGCTGTGCCGATATCATCGATGGGATAATCTTCCGCTGGCGTCCGCAGACAGGGGTGACCCATCCTGATGACCTCTTTAGCCGTCATTGTATCTATCCACGTATGTCACAAGTTAATGTCCATTGGGTTTGAAATATCGACCGGCTATGATATTAGCACCGCACAAAGGGTTGATTATTGTTCGAAACAGATATATCTTTCTCGCCCTTTGACAGGAATAGCCGCCCAAGTTGTGAAAAAGAAACCTGATCTCATGTTCCTGTTATTTCTGGTGTTCGGTCTTGGCGTGGTGTTCAGTGCTGGCGCCCAGGTTTTTGGGATGTAAATTGTTCGACTGTTTAGCCCCGTATTATCGACCACCCTTCATTTATCCCACTGCTTACCCTGGGAAGGTTTACCCAGGGCCGGTTTCAGGATGCCGAACTCTGTAATAACCGCCTGCATGGGCACATCATGCGGTTCTGCGGTGAATTCTGCCTCCTGACAGGCAAATGCTAGTCCAACCAGAATGCTCTTCTTATAGGAAGGTTTCGCAAAAGCGCGGTCATAATAGCCGGCACCCATGCCAATTCGATCACATCGTTGGTTAAATCCCACCATCGGAACGCAAATCAGCTCAAGTTGTGTACCGGGGACCGGGGTTCCGGGTCTGTGTTCCGGTTCCAGAATGCCGAATTGATTCTTTTTTAGTCTGGTCTCACCGGGTGTGAATTGATGAAATAGCATCGACTGGTCACGCCAGGACGCTTTGTTGATGATGGGCAAAAAAAGGTGCTTACCCAGGTCGACTGCGAGCTGGATAAGGGGCTCAGTATCCACTTCGTCGTTAATTGAGGCGTACACAGCTATCTGAGTGGCTCGCTGAAATGGAAGAAATCGAACCAGGTTTCTGGCGATGGCGAGAGATTTTTGCCTGCGGTCTTCCTCGTCCAGCGAATGACGAAGGTCTCTCAGGTGACTACGGATCCGAGCTGTAGACATGGAGTGGGCATGGATGGTGGGTAAAATAGTGGACATGAGTGGTTGACCGGAATAGTCGAAACAGGTGGCTCGAAAATAAGTTCCCCAAATTGCCGCTGTTCGGATAGGCCCTTGAACCCAGCGGTTCAAGGCGGTGGTCTCCTTATGGCGTTAGGCGTTCCGCTGAACGGACGTGCACACAGACCATGAAAAAAGACCTCCTGGGTAGCGCATAAAGGGTCGAGGACATATCGACTGGCAAACAACCCAGGGAACGTTCAATGATTATATCTGTTCATGACCCGGAACCAAAACCGGTCAGGCGTGATTAATCCACTTTTGTTTTCAGGCGAGTCAGAGCCGAGCCGAGCTTGTCATTGAGGTTTTCGATTTCAGCCTGTTGAGCGTTCAGTTTGTTGGTGACCTCCGTCTGGGCTGAATCCAGTTGGTTAACCTTTTCCGATTGGGCCAGCAAGTCATTCGTCAGATTAAGAGCCGCCATGACTGCGAGTCGATCAAGACCAAAGACATTGGAATTTTCTTTCATCTCTCTCATCTTCTGGTCCAGATAGTTTGCAGATCTTTGCAACGCAGAGACTTCCTCGGCTTCACAGCTGACCTGGTATTCCTTGTCCAGAATTGATACACGGACTGTCTTCGAATCAGTCATTTCAGTTAATCCTGTTCCAGAGATTTGAGACGCATAATCATGGCTTCTATTTTGGATTTGGCCAATTCGTTTTTCTCCAGGAGCCGGGTACGTTCGACTAACCAATTATGGTGATCAGTCTCCATGGTGGATTGTTTGCGTTCCATCTCGTCACACAATTCGATTAGTTCATCAATTCGTTTTTCTAACGTGCTAAGGTCCACACCGTTTCTCAACTCAAGCGTTGATGTCAACTATAAAGCGGGTCAAACCTGTTGTTCAAGCAGAGTTAGAGTAAAATTGCCTCCAAACTTGAGGGTTTACATGTCTGCTTTCCTCAGCTACCAGGATGAACTTTCCTCCTGTGACATCGACTTACATGCTTCTGAACTACATGGCATGCTGATTGGGTATCTGTGTGCAGTAAAAAAAGCGTCAAACCAGGGCCATCGCGCATCACTCTATCGAGAGTGGATTGGTGGTGAGTTGCCTGCGAGCCTGGCTGTGTTGTTAGAGACTTCCTATCGTCACACCCTGGAGAATCTGGGCGAGTATGCGGATTTTGATTTCAGTCTAGCCATTCCAGATGACAGCTCACCTATCGAAGATCGGGTAAAATCCATTGCACTATGGAGTGGTGGTTTCCTGTCAGGCTATGGCGAGGCAGGCCGTCATCAGGATGTCGACTCAAAATCTGATGTAAAAGAAGCACTGCAGGATCTGGCCCGCATCGCGGCAATGTCGGATGAAGTCCCGGAAGGTGAAGAAAACGAGACAGATTTAGTAGAGATTGTCGAATTTGTCCGTATTAGTGCTTTGCTAATTTTCTCTGAGACCGCTTCCCCGGGCGCTCATTGATTTGGCTCTGAAGAGAAAAACATTGAAGCAGATTGGATTGCCGGAACGGGCTCGGCGACGGCGGGAACTCATGGCCCTCATGGAAGAAAACAGTATTGCCATTCTTCCTGGCGCCCTGGGGAAGCTCAGAAACGGTGATGTTGAATTCAGGTTTCGTCAGGATAGCGATTTCCACTACCTCACCGGGTTTGATGAGTCCAATGCGGTGTTCGTGTTGATGCCAGGCCGGGAGCATGGCGAGTCGTTGTTGTTCTGTCGAGAGAGAGACGATGAGCATGAACGTTGGCATGGTGATATCACCGGACCCGAACGAGCCATGCAACTCTTTGGCATAGACGATGCCTTCCCCATTTCAGATATCGACGACATCCTGCCGGGGTTAATTGAAGGCCGGTCCAAACTGTATTACGCCATGGGAAAGGACCCGGATTTTGATACTCGGGTCATCGATTGGGCCAAGAAAATTACTCACAGCGGCCATCTGGGTGCCGAGCCACCGGGAGAGTTCGTTCAACTGCAGCAGTATTTACACGAATTGCGGCTCTTCAAAAGCGCGGCGGAAATCGAATTGATGAAACTAGCTGCCAATGCAACCGTAAAGGGCCATTGTAGAATCATGCAGCGGACACGCCCCGGGATGATGGAATATGAACTGGAGGCCGAGCTCAATCACGAATTTGCCATCAACGGCGCCCGCTGGTCTGCTTATCCTGCGATTGTTGGTGGTGGGGAAAATGCCTGTGTACTGCATTACGTTGCCAATGATGATCAATTGCGCGATGGCGATCTGGTGCTGGTGGATGCAGGCGGTGAATTCCAGAATTATGCCTGTGATTTGACTCGAACCTTCCCGGTCAACGGTAAGTTCACTGAGCCACAAGCGGCGATATATAACATTGTGTTGGCGGCGCAGGAAGCTGCAATTGACATGGTGCAGCCCGGGAATACCTGGAATCAGCCGCATGATGCCGCTTTAAGGGTATTAACCGAGGGGCTCGTTTCTCTGGGTATTTTAACGGGAGACCTGGAATCCCTGCTGTCGGAGGAGGCCTATCTGCCTTACTGTATGCACAAAACAGGGCACTGGCTCGGTCTCGATGTGCATGATGTCGGGGATTATCAGGTGAATGGGCAGTGGCGAGTATTCGAGGAAGGTATGGTGACCACTATAGAACCGGGGATCTATTTCCAGGGAAACATGAAAGGGGTCCCTGCAGCTTATCTGGGTATTGGTGTTCGAATTGAAGATGATGTTTTAGTGACGAAAACAGGAAACGAAATTCTGACCACGGGCGTTCCCAGATCGATACTGGAAATTGAAAATCTAATGCAGGCGGCACGTTCACAGAATTTGCGACTACTGGACAAAAATGGCTGAGATTAGCGTAATAGGCGCAGGCTTCGTTGGATTGTCATTTGCCCTCGCCGCGAAACAACGGGGTTTTGACGTCGATGTTTTTGACTTGAAGTCCCGCCCGAAGGTAGCCGATCAATTGTCCTGTAATGTCATCGCTATCAATTTGTCATCCTCGGCATTTTTGGACGAACTGGGCGTTTGGCGTGGGATAGATGACCGTTTCAAGACGGGCTATTCATCGATGTCTGTATTCGACGGCGCTGGTACCGGTGCAGCGACATTCAATGCCGAGGAAGCGGGGCGAGATCTTCTGGGACACATCGTCGATCAGGCGGCATTGCTTGCCGCACTGGCAAATATTGCCGAAGCGCAAAGTCTTCGAGTTCATTGGCAAACGCCCGCAGATATCAACAGTATGTCGACCCAATTGCTGGTAGCAGCCGATGGCGTTCATTCCAGGACACGAGAGGCACTTGGACTAAAGAAAATTGGCTATTCTTATCATCAAACAGCAACCGTGTGTATTGCTGAGACCTCTGATCGTCATCAGAATCGGGCGCATCAATGGTTTCTGGAATCGGGTCCACTGGCCATGCTGCCGCTCAGTGAAAGCAACAAAGTAGCGGTGGTCTGGTCCAGTTTTGACGACGTCTCGGAGCTATCGGAGGGTGACTTCATTGAGCAGCTGAACTTTGCCAGCGAAGATGCGCTGGGAGCAATAGTTTCAGTGAGTGAGCGGTTTGGCTTTAGCTTGATGCAGCAAGCTGTCTGGCAATATGTGGATGAGGGCGTTGCCCTGCTGGGCGACGCTGCGCACGCTATCCATCCACTAGCGGGCCAGGGAGCTAACCTCGGTTTTGCAGATGCAAGATGCCTCGTCACTGAATTAGCATCGGCACGTCTTGAAGGGAGACAGCCGGGGGATTTGAACGTTTTAAGACGATACCAGCGGGCGCGAAAAAAGGAGAACTACCTGGCAGCGATTGCCATGGAAGGATTTCATCGATTGTTTACTTCCAGCTTTCCTATTATCGGTCTGCTGCGCAGCCACGGACTTAAGGTAGTCAATGAAAATAAGACCCTCAAGCGACTCGCAATTGATGTTGCATCAGGCCGACTCTAGTAGAATACCGCGCTTTACTGATCTCAGAAATAACAATGGGTAACAAGACACTTTTGTTTGAAAATCACCGGGCCCTTGGTGCAAAGATGGTCGATTTCAGTGGTTGGGATATGCCCATTCATTACGGTTCCCAGATCGAAGAACATCACGGGGTACGTCAGTGTGTCGGTGTATTTGATGTATCACATATGACCGTGGTTGAGATACATGGTCATCATGTCGTTGATTTTCTCGACAGACTACTCGCTAATGATATTAGGCGTCTAAAGCTTCCCGGCCAGGCCATGTACTCTGCCATGTTGAACGAACAAGGTGGCGTTATTGATGATCTGATTGTCTACAGTACAGGTGATCCTTATTTGGCTGTGGTTAATTGTGGGACGCGCGACAAGGATCTTGCCTGGATGCGTCAGGTAGCTGCACCGTTTGACGTTAAGATTATTCAGCGATCTGATTTCGCTATTCTGGCAGTGCAGGGACCGGAGGCGCTTGCCAGGTCTAAACAGGTAATGAGTTCTGAAAAGTGTGCAGTCATCGATGGGCTAAAAGTCTTTCAGGGAGCCTGGGTTGATGGTTGGTTTATTGCACGTACGGGCTATACCGGTGAACGGGGGCTGGAAATCATTCTACCGGGGTCTGACGCCGTATCATTCTGGGAGCTGCTGCTGGCGGCAGGCGTCAAACCCATTGGACTGGGCGCCAGGGACACGCTCCGCCTGGAGGCTGGTATGAATCTCTATGGCAGTGACATGGATGAATCTGTATCGCCCCTTGAGTCGAATATGGCAGGCACAATCCATCTCGAAGGAAGAGAGTTCATTGGCGCAGAAGCGATCCGGCAGCAGCAGGCAGTGGCTGGTTACCATGAGCTGGTTGGTCTGGTGATGACGGCCAGAGGTGTCTTGCGGGCGCATTACCCCGTGTTCAGTGAAGGCCGTAAAGTGGGTGAAATCACCTCTGGAGCGTTTTCACCAACTCTGCAACATGCCATTGCGCTAGCACGGGTTTCAGAGACCTCAGATGACATGAGTGTCGAGATTCGTGGCAAGATGCAGCCTGTTGACTGTGTCGAGCCACCTTTTGTCAGGAACGGCAGCCGGGTTTACAAAAACTGACTATTTTAGATTTGGAGAAAAACGATGTCGGAATACCCCACAAACCTGCGTTATGTTGCGACGCACGAATGGGTCAAATTAGAAGAGGATATTGTCCTGGTCGGTATCTCCGATCACGCACAGGATGCGCTTGGTGATGTGGTCTATGTCGAATTGCCTGAAATCGATACGAGTTACCAGGCGGGTGATGAAATCGCGGTGGTCGAATCAGTAAAAGCAGCCTCTGATATTTATGCGCCGGTTGCCGGTACCGTGATAGAGGTCAATTCGGAATTGGAAGATGCGCCGGAGCTTGTCAACGAATCCCCCTATGCCCAGGGCTGGTTCTTCAAGATGAAAGCAGATGATCCAGCGGCTGTTGAAGGATTGCTCGGTGCGGATGATTATCAAAAGGTTTGTGAGACCGAGGACTCCTAGGCAATGCCCTTTATTCCCCATACGTTAAATGATGAGCGCATCATGCTCAAAGCCATTGGTGTGACTGCTATCGAAACGCTTTTTGATGAAATCCCGGAGGACCTAAAGTCAGGCGAGCTGACAGGTATCCCCGAGGGGATTAGTGAGATGGCATTGATGCGGGTCATGAATGAACGGGCCAGAGAAGATACCGTAAAGCTTTCATTCCTGGGTGCGGGTGCTTATGAACACCATATCCCGGCTGCAATATGGGACCTGGTGGGCCGGGGTGAATTCTTGACTGCCTATACGCCCTACCAGGCCGAGGCGAGTCAGGGCACCTTGCAGTTAATCTACGAATATCAAACGATGATGACGCGGCTGATGGAGCTGGATGTTGCGAACGCCTCCGTTTATGACGGTGCGACAGCATTGGCCGAGGCCATATTGATGGCGATTCGGGCAAATAAAAAGAACAAATCAAGACGGGTGCTGGTCGCCGGTGATTTGAATCCTGCCTACCTGGAAGCCTGTCGGGTGATCGTGCGAAACCAGGGAATAGAACTTGAAATCCTGCCTTTTGATGAGTCGAGCGGGCTGATTGACAGTGATCCTGACAACCAGGACTTTGCAGCACTGGCGGTCAGTTACCCGAATTACTTTGGCGGCTTACCGGATGTTGATTCGCTGACGGACTGGGCGCACGCGCAGGGTGCGTTGCTGATCGGTGTTGTCAATCCCACGGCAATGGCGTTACTCAAGCCGCCTGGTACCTGGGGAGAATCGGGCGCTGATATCGCTGTGGGTGAGGGCCAGCCTCTTGGGATTCCTGTCGCCTCTGGCGGGCCTTATCTTGGCTTCATGTGTTGCAAACAAGCAATTGTTCGCCAGATGCCGGGCAGGATTATCGGCAAGACGACTGACGTCGACGGAAACCGCGGTTTTGCATTGACTCTCCAGGCGCGGGAGCAGCATATACGCAGGGGGAAAGCGACATCCAATATCTGCACCAATCAAGGGTTGCTTGTGACTGCGGCAACAATTTACCTCAGCTTGTTGGGTGATGTCGGTTTACGGTCGGTTGCCATTAGATCTCATCAGGGACTTACCGGCCTAACTGGCAGGCTATCAGGCATTGACGGTGTCAAGGTTCGTTTCCCTGGCCCTGTATTCCATGAGACCGTTATCCAACTGCCGGTCAATGCCGACCAGGTCCTGGCAGAAATGGCGCACCGGGGAATTCTGGGTGGTTATGATCTGGGGATACATTTTCCCAGTCTGTCGGATTGTATGCTGGTCAATGTCACAGAAACAAAAACTGAGCAGGATCTAACCGATTATGTGATTTGCCTTCGGGCTGTGCTGGATTCAATCCCATGTTGATCTACGAATTGTCCAGTCAGGGTCGAGCAGCCAGATCGCAATTTGAAAATAGCGATGAAATTCCCACAACTTTACCTGCCGAACATCTCCGCCGCGGCGTGGCGGGGCTACCGGAGGTGTCGGAATTACAGGTGGTAAGACATTTCACCAACCTGTCAAAGAAAAATTTTTCAATCGATGGGCAGTTTTACCCCCTGGGTTCCTGCACCATGAAATACAATCCGAGAGGCGCGCACAAGGCCGCCAGCATTCCCGGGTTTCTGGCCAGGCATCCGCTGGCACCTGAAGCCCAATCCCAGGGCTATCTTTCCTGCCTGTTCGAGCTACAGGAGTACCTGAAAGATGTTACCGGCATGAAGGCGGTGTCTTTGACTCCCATGGCCGGTGCGCAGGGAGAGTTTGCAGGCGTCGCGATGATTCGCGCCTATCACGACAGTCGATCCGATCTGGCACGATCAGAAATTCTAATTCCAACGACAGCCCATGGCACCAACCCGGCGACCGCAGTGATGTGTGGTTACAAAGTGAGGGAAATCGCGGTCACAGCGCAAGGCGATGTTGATCTTCAGGCACTCAAAGATGAGGTTGGACCTCAAACCGCCGGGCTGATGATGACCAACCCGTCGACCTGCGGAGTATTCGAAAGAAAGATTCAGGAGATCGCTTCGGTTGTTCATGAAGCAGGAGGGTTGCTCTACTATGATGGCGCGAACCTGAATGCGATTTTGGGCAAAGTAAAGCCCGGAGATATGGGGTTTGATGTGCTGCACATGAACCTTCATAAGACCTTCGCGACTCCTCATGGCGGTGGAGGGCCGGGCGCGGGTCCGGTAGGAGTGGGAGAAAGACTGGAACCCTTCATACCAACCCCGGTTGTAGGCAAAAATGGCGCCGGGTATCGTTGGCTAACAAAAGCAGATATTCCTGATTCGATTGGCCGTTTGTCGGCCTTTATGGGCAATGCCGGTATTCTCCTGCGAGCCTACGCATATGCGAGGCTACTGGGACGAGAAGGCATGCACCGTGTCGGTGAATATGCAACCTTGAACGCCAACTATCTGGCACGGGAATTAGAGAAAGCCGGTTTCAGCCTTGCTTATCCCGAGCGCCGGGCAACCCACGAGTTTATTGTGACACTCTCAAGGGAAGCCAAAGAACTGGGCGTGACGGCGATGGATGTGGCGAAGCGGCTGCTTGACTATGGTTATCATGCGCCGACGACCTATTTTCCCTTGTTGATCCCGGAATGTTTGCTGATCGAGCCTACCGAGACCGAAAGCAGGGAAGAGTTAGATGGTTTTGTTTCTGCCATGAGTTCGATTCTTGAAGAAGCCAGAAATGATCCTGAACTGGTCACCAGCGCGCCCCATACGATGCCGGTAAAGCGACTCGACGATGTCAAGGCAGCCAGAGAGCTGGATCTCGCTCTTTCGCGGTAAGCTCAGTGGTCAGAATGCCGCATCACTATTTTCGCCATAGCCGCGTCTGAGCCGTGCTCAAAAATATCCTGTTAATCAGAGGTTCGCGAGATCTTCAAGCTGATGGGAAACTGCCGATACCAGCAGTAGCAGGCGGCTGGAATCGGCTTCATTCATTGCACCGGTTGCGGGTATCAACCGGATGGCTTTGTCTAATGTCTCGTTAAATACCTTTGCCTTGTGGGCATCAAGTTCGATCAGAATATGATTGAAACCCACCGGATCGTTCAAAATTTCTTTAATCGCTGTTAGCTGCGTACCGATGTTCTGTGATGACCGTCGACTGTAAACACCATGCTCCCCCATTCGATTACATTCAGAAAATATCAGCTGGCTTCTGGCTGCCAGCCGATTGAGTAAGTCAGCCGATGTGCTCGGACGCGAAGCCATATCGTCGGGCGCCGCTAGCTCGACCGACTTTTCAAATGCCAGCAGGTCGATAAGTAAGAGATCGGCAACCAGCAGAACCAATTGTCGTCTTCGATCTGCATTCTTGACGACCCCGCTGAACGACTCAATGCTTCGCTCGAATGCGTAATATTCAAGGAGATGGAATCCGAGCGCGATTTCGCCATCGTCGGTAATTAGATGCTGCTGCTGCAAAGTCGCGCTGGAAATTTTCAGGGTACTGTCATTGATGATGCCTGATTCTGGATAGCCAACCAGTGAATCAACAAACCCGGGTTGAATAGGCCAGCTATCTATTCGTTGATGTGCGCCATTGTTTTGGGCGAAAATGATAGTACTTCCAAGGTAGGACTCATGAGCACCGATTAGCGCAGCCTGCCATTGACGCCTGTTCTCGGGGTTAGGATCGTCGAAGAACAGTCGGGTCTCGACAATCAGCTGTGTGGTTTGGCGGCTGGTCGAGCGCAGTTTATTGCGATGCCAATGACGAAGATTCTCTTCCAGATCGATTGGGCTTATTCGGATTTCGTGGCGTTGCGAATCGCGGCAACCGGTGATTGCCAGCATGAGAATCAGGCCGATGACTAGTTTCGCAGGCTGATGACTTGCCACTGGTTGGCCTCGGCTTCTACTTGCAGGACAGGGTCCGGGTCTACCGCGACCGGATGCGAAACTATCCTGAGCAGCGGAAGATCATTGTGGGAGTCGGAGTAAAAGTAACTGCCATCGAGCGAATGTTCGTGGTTTTCCAGCCATTGCCTGAGCCGGGTCACTTTCCCTTCTTTGAAGCTTGGTACGCCGACAATATTTCCGGTGTATTGGTGACCGATGATCTCTGGAATCGGCGCGATCAGGGTATCGATACCAAAATGATCAACGATCGGTCGTGTGACAAATTCGATTGTCGAGGTGATGACCAGCAGGGTGTCTCCCTTGTTGCGGTGCTGTTCTACCAGGGCGACCCCCTTGGCAAGCACAGTGGGCAATATCCTTTCTCTGACGAAAGCCGAACGATGTTTTAGTAGTTCATCCATAGAATGTTGAGCGAGAACAGAACAGGAAAACTTCAGGTATTCATCAATATTCAGCTCTCCCGCCTTGTATTGTGTGTAAAAGTTATCGTTCATGTATTTATGTTCATCGCTGTTGACCAGACCGCGGTCAATCACGAACTGCCCCCATTCGTGGTCGCTATCCGCGGCAATCAGCGTTTCATCGAGATCAAATATTGCAAGTGGCATAGTCAACGTGGGTATGGGGAATGCAGGCGCAGTGTAGCCTGTCCGCCGCGTTTGCTGAATGTTTGATATTCAAGCACAATGATTTTTGACTGGAATTGAGGTTTGGGTCGTTGATTGATGAAGATGGATACCGGCCGAACGTAGGGATTGTCGTTGCCAATGAACAAGGGCAGGTGCTCTGGGCGAAACGCGTCGGTCAGGATGCATGGCAATTTCCCCAGGGTGGAATACGTAGCAACGAGTCACCTGAGGACGCACTCTATCGTGAACTTGACGAGGAGATAGGCCTTGCTGCAAGCCATGTACAAATTGTCGGCGCAACGCGTGGCTGGTTACGGTACAAGTTGCCAAGACGATTGCTCAGGGGCAATAACTCTTCTTTCATCGGTCAGAAACAGAAATGGTTTCTGCTGAAGATGCTGGCAGAAGATGACCTGGTGCAGTTCAATCATTCCCAGTCACCAGAGTTCGATCTGTGGCAATGGGTCAGTTACTGGTATCCCCTGGGGCAAGTCGTCTCATTCAAACAGGACGTTTATCGTCGGGCGATGAAAGAGCTGGCACCCCGTTTGTCTAAATGTTTCTCATCCTAAGGCGGCTATGCTAGATATCCTCCGCAGTATCATTCAGGAAGTTAGTCGCGCGCGCGACCTGGACTCCGTTCTGGACATTATTGTTGAACGAGTTCGTGACGCGATGGAAACCGAGGTTTGCAGCATTTACCTCAAGGATGAAACAAATAATCGATTTGTTTTTATGGCGACGCGAGGCCTGAATCCGGAAGCGTTGGGCAAGGTCTCACTAGGCGTGGATGAAGGTCTTGTTGGTTATGTGGGTGAGCGTGCCGAACCAATCAACCTGGAAGACGCGCAAGGTCATCCGCGAAACCGGTTCTTTGAAGAGATCGGAGAAGAGCGATTCCACGCTTTTCTCGGTGTGCCAATCATCCACCATCGCAAAATCCTTGGCGTGCTTATCGTTCAGCAACAACAAACCAGAAAATTCGATAACAGCGAAGAAGCCTTTCTCATTACCTTGTCCGCCCAACTTGCCGGTGTCATTGCCCATGCCGAGGCGACCGGGTCCCTGTTGCTGCGTGATGAGGACAATGAACGGGTATCGACTCATTTCAAAGGCATGCAAGGCGCGCCCGGCGTTGCTATTGGCTGCGCGATTGTGAGCGTTCAAGATGCACAGTTGCAAAATGTCCCCGATAAACGAACCGGGGATGTCGATGCAGAGATTGAACTCTTTCGGGTTGCGATTAACGAAACGCGAGATGAGATTTCCGGCATCGCTGCCAAGCTTGCAGACAGATTACAGCCAGAGGAGCTGGCACTGTTTGATGCCTATCTTCATATGCTGGATGACTCGCTGATCAGCGGCGAGGTCATCTCAAAAATCCATGACGGCGAGTGGGCACAAAGTTCACTGCGAAAAGTGATTGGCGCTCACGTTGCCAATTTTGAAGCCATGGAGGATGACTACTTGCGGGAACGGGGCGCAGATGTCAGAGATCTGGGCAACAGGGTGTTAGCGAAATTACAGTCAGCAGATACCCGAAAACAGGTGTATCCGGATAATACGATATTGGTCAGTATGGAGCTGACAACAGCCGATCTGGCGAGAGTGCCTAGAGAAAAACTGGTCGGATTTGTCTCAGTAAAGGGCTCCGGCAAATCTCATGTCGCTATTCTGGCCGAGGCGATGGGTGTTCCCACCGTCATGGGAGTTGCTGACCTGCCGATAGAGTTGCTCGATGAGAAGCCGATGATTCTTGATGGCTTCGACGGGGTTGTCATCACCTATCCAAAGCCGGAAGAACAGAAATACTACGAACGTATTCAGGTTGAAGAAGCGGCGCTGGTTGAGGGGCTCGAGGTATCGGGAGATCAACCGTGCTATACCAAAGACGGTCACCGGGTTGGACTCTGGGTTAATACTGGACTGATTGCGGACGTCGCCAGATCACTCGATCGGGGTGCCGAAGGAGTTGGACTCTATCGAACCGAAGTTCATTTTATGATGAATGATCGCTTCCCGACCGAAGAAGAACAAAGAATCATTTACAGGGAACATCTGCTTGCCTTTGCGCCGCGTCCGGTGGTCATGAGGACCCTGGATATTGGCGGTGACAAATCCCTGTCGTATTTTCCCATCGTTGAGGATAATCCGGCTCTTGGCTGGCGAGGTATCAGGGTCACGCTGGACCATCCCGAGATCTTTTTATCCCAGGTCAGGGCAATGATTCGTGCCAACGAGGGAATTGATTCAGACCTTCGCATTATGTTGCCCATGGTAAGCAGTATTGCCGAAGTTGATGAAGCACAACGACTAATTAGCCGATGTTACCGAGAGATTATCGAAGAGGGCGTCGAAGTTGAGATGCCCGATGTAGGTGTCATGATTGAAGTACCCGCAGCGGTCTACCAGGCTAAGGATATTATCAAGCGAGTTGATTTTCTCTCCGTAGGCAGCAACGATCTTATTCAGTATATGCTGGCGGTCGATCGCAATAACGCCCAGGTTGCCGAGCTTTATCAGGAATTTCATCCAGCTATCCTGCAGGCGTTAAATCAAGTCGTTAAAGCCGCCCACAGCGAGAAGAAACCCATCGGGATCTGCGGTGAAATGGCAGGTAACCCCTCGGCAGCGGTTCTTCTGATGGCAATGGGATTCAATGTCTTGTCTATGAATTCGACCAACCTGTTGATGGTCAAACATGCGTTAAGCCATTTTGAGCTGAGCCATGCCAAGGAGTTGTTAGCCACGACGCTCGAAATGGACAATGCCTACCTCATCAAGAATTATGTTGACGACGAGATGCGTAAAGCGGGACTTGGTAACATCGTTAGAAGCCGCCGCTACTCTTAAGGCGAAATTGATTTGCCTGGATCGGTTTTCCTTCTTCCTCGAAATTTCGTTCTTCAAAATAGACGTCACCATTTTTTTCTATCAACACAACTGTCGCTGCACGGGTTCCATAAGTATCAGAGGAGATAAAGCTGTTGGAGAAGTCTCGATGGTCTCCACGACTCAGCAGAATATCAAACAGTGATTCGACAAGATCGGTGTCCGATGGAAATTTTGACAGAAGTTGTTGCAGCTGTGCACACCCATCAATCACCTTCGGCCAGTTGCAATCGAGTAGCTGATTACTCAGGCCATAGTAGCCATCTTTCAGCTTACGAGCCTGGCCCGCTCGATTGCCGTAGTAATGACACGCCTGCCCGTCAGCAACGATCAGATTGAAACCTTTATAATCGCCGCCGAGTTCGCTGACGGTTGAAACGTATTCCTCTGGAGTTTGTTGCTCTCGCAAATAGGCGGTTGGGAGGTCTCCCCGGGAGTGTGGTGGCAAAGGTTCTGCAGGCTCTTCCCTAAAGTTGGTGACTGCGGAAAAACAGCTGCTGCGATTTACACCCAGCCAGGTGCCACCCATGTTTTCATCTCGTCCGGCCAGAATGTTGGGGTCAGACTCCCAAAACTGCGCAACCTGGGTGGGCCGAGCGTAGAGTTCGTCTCTGTTAGCGGCTACAACCAGCCGATAGCGGTTGTTGGGATTCGTCGCAAAAAGAATTAGACACATATTCGACGGTCAAAAAACCGCGAGTTTATCAGACGGCTCCTATGACGGATAATGCGTGTTTCCAGTGGAAACAACTTAATGTGGCATTATCCCAATATTGACCCAATTGCGTTGAGCCTGGGTCCGATCAGTATTCACTGGTATGCAATGACCTATCTGGTCGGTATCTCCCTGGCCTGGTGGACGCTGAAATATCGAACCAGAACCTATAACCTGAATTGGACCGATGATGATCTGGCGGACATAGTTTTCTATGCAGTCCTGGGCTTGCTTGTCGGTGGTCGAATTGGATATATGTTTTTTTATGGATTTGATCGTCTTGCGGCGGATCCTTTGTCTGCGCTTCGTATCTGGGAGGGGGGCATGTCTTTTCATGGGGGATTGCTGGGCGTGCTGGTTGGTCTTGGATTTTTTGCACGGCGTAAAGGCGTGGGGTTTTTTACCGTGACAGATTTTATCGCGCCATCTATTCCTCTGGGCCTGGGATGTGGGCGGATAGGTAACTTCATCAATACCGAACTGCCAGGTCGCGTAACCGATGTGCCATGGGCATTGATCTATCCTGGCGAGCAGATTGGCAGACATCCCTCGAGCCTCTATCAGGCGATACTCGAGGGCCCAGTGCTGTTTTCCATTCTCTGGTTGTTTGCCATGAAACCACGACCGGTGATGGCAATATCCGGGCTGGGCCTGCTGGGGTATGCTAGCCTCCGAATCGTGTCGGAATTTTATCGTGAGCCCGATGCTCACATCGGATTTGTGGCGTCTGGCTGGATAACGACGGGCCAGGTGTTGTCGTTACCGATGGCACTTCTTGGTATCGCCCTTATTGCTTATGGTTACATCAAAAATAACGGTTAAGTCATTATGATAATCAAACCCCGAATCCGGGGATTCCTTTGTACCACCGCTCATCCCGATGGGTGTGCTCGAGATGTCGCTAACCAGATAGCCTATGTCCAGGGTCAGCACCGGCAGAGTCAGGGCACCGCAGGTCCTAAAAAAGTACTCATCATTGGCGCGTCAGGTGGTTATGGGCTTGCCTCAAGAATAAGCGCGGCTTTTGGTTACGGCGCTGCCACCATTGGCGTCTTTTTTGAGAGGCCGGCTTCGGGTAAGCGTACGGCATCGCCTGGCTGGTATAAAACAGCCGCATTCACCGCACAGGCGCAATCGGCAGGTTTGTACACCGCGAATATCAATGGGGATGCGTTTTCACAGGACATCAAGGATACAACCTGTGATTTGATAGAAAAAGATCTCGAGCAGGTTGATCTCGTGGTCTATTCACTTGCAGCGCCAGCAAGACAGCTGCCCGATGGTTCATTGGTGCGCTCGTCGCTCAAACCGATCGGCGAACCCTTTGAGGGCATGACCATAGACTTTAACAGCCACCAGCTTAAACCGGTTTCCCTTGAGCCAGCGAGTGTTGAAGAAATAGTCGATACCGTTAAGGTCATGGGCGGTGAGGATTGGGAGCTCTGGATAGCGGCACTGTCGAGCCGAGGATTGCTGGCACCGGGTTGCATTACGACCAACTACACCTATCTTGGCAGCGAAGTGACCTGGCCTATCTATCATCACGGCACCATTGGTCGGGCGAAGGAAGATCTGGGCCGTGCTCAGGCAGCATTGGTAGCACCCATGGCAGAAGTAGGAGGTAGCGCTCATGTGGTTGTCATGAAAGGCCTGGTCACTCAGGCGGCTTCCGCGATTCCTGGTATGTCGATTTACCTTTCTCTACTTTTTAAAGCGATGAAAGCTGCTGGCTCTCATGAAGGCTGTATCGAGCAGACAACACGGTTTTATGATACGCAACTTTATGGAGATGGAGACCTGCGAACCGATTCAGAAGGTCGAATCCGGATGGATGAACTGGAGCTTGGCGATGAGATTCAGCAATACGTGGCGGACAACTGGTCGGCAGTCAATGCTGACAACTTGAACGATCTCACCGACTTTGACGGCTACAAACAGGCTTTTCTGGAAATGCATGGCTTCGAAGTGGCTGGGACGGACTATGAAGCCGAAGTTGAGCCAGAAGTCGAAATTGAGCTGCAGCCAAGAGAAGGAACCTCCTAAGCGGAGGGTCACAGGTTCGACTCCTGTTCAGGGCGCCATATACGGGCATTCTACCCTACTAGTAAACTTCAGCATTACCCTGGTGCAGCCTTTTATTCCTGACTGCTTACAGCACCAAAGCGGTCAATATTTAGAGCTTTCAAAACGACTAAATTTGGTAGCTAACGGCCAACGGACTAAACCGCTCGTGCGGTAAACAGAATCAAGTCAGAGGTATAACAACAACGCTTAAAATCAGCTAAGGATTCCAAGATGGGCCTGTCCTGTGTTGAGGTATTGGTCCCCACCTCAACTTCAGACACGGGAAGAAGAGCCATGATTCAGTCTAACAAATCTATTAGCCCGTTACGCCAGCGCATGATCGAAGATA